>Ga0308159_1001191_pt1 | contig 41116 bp, 53 predicted proteins | sample PhyCR1_FD_201040 | JGI IMG/M metagenome (GOLD analysis project Ga0308159, IMG submission 201040) | Phyllosphere microbial communities from UC Gill Tract Community Farm, Albany, California, United States - DLSLC.R1 | ecosystem: Host-associated > Plants > Phyllosphere > Unclassified | place: USA... | reverse complement strand
CGTCGTCGATGAAGCCGCAGGTGTTGACGATGACGAGGTCGGCGCCCTCGAAGGTCTTGGAAGTCTGGTAGCCCTCGGCGCTCAACTGCGTGAGGATCAGTTCGGAATCCGTGAGGGCCTTCGGGCACCCGAGGGATACCATACCTATACGCGGCAAACGGGCCGGCGGTGCAATCGTTTCGTTCATGGGGGAATGTGTTTTGAAAGGTCTCGTCTACAGCTACATGCGGTTTTCAGATCCGCGCCAGGCCACTGGCCATAGCCGTGAGCGCCAGGAGGCGTACGCAGCGAAATGGGCAGCAGAGCACGGGCTGCAGCTTGACGACACGCTCACGATGCTGGACGAAGGGCTGTCGGCCTATCACCAGCGGCACGTGAAATCGGGGGCGCTGGGGGCGTTCCTGGCAGGTGTCGAGGCCGGCCGGATCTCAGCGGGATCGGTGCTTGTCGTCGAGGGTCTAGACCGGCTCTCTCGCGCCGAGCCGATCCAGGCCCAGGCGCAACTGGCCCAGATTGTAAATGCCGGCATCACCGTGGTCACTGCCAGCGACGGGAAGGTCTACAGCCGAGAACGGTTGAAGGACAACCCCATGGACCTGGTCTACAGCCTCCTGGTCATGATCCGCGCGCACGAAGAAAGCGACACGAAGAGCAAACGGGTGAAGGCGAGCATCCGACGTTTGTGCGAGGGATGGAAGGCCGGCACCTACCGCGGCCGCGTGCGTCAGGGGCACGACCCGGACTGGCTCCATGAAGCCGCCGAAGGCTGGGAGTTGGTGCCGGAGCGGGTGACGGCGGTGCGGCGGGCCATCGAGCTCTATGTGCAAGGGCACGGAGGCAAGCGGATAGTGGAAACGCTGGATGCGGAGGGCCTGCAGCTATACAGCACGAGCGACGCAAACCACTCGTCCCAGGTGTACCGCCTAGTCAAGCTCCCCCAGCTGGCTGGGGTCAAGCCCGTGTCGGTCGACGGAGAGGATTACATGCTCGATGGGTACTACCCCGCCATCTTGAGCCAGGCCGAGTATGACGAGCTGCAGAGGGTCGGCACACACAGCGGCCGCCGGCGGGCGAAGGGCGATCTACCACATGTGATCACCGGGCTCGGTATCACCGTGTGCGGGTACTGCGGCCGGCCAATGGCGGGGCAAAACCTGGCCACCAAAAAGCGCATGCCAGACGGGCGCATTCGTGACGGCTACCGGCGCCTGCTGTGCCAATCCAATGCAGCGTACGGCGGCGGATGCGCTGTGCAGGCCAGCACCAGCGTGGCCCCCGTGGAACGCGCCCTCATGGCCTACTGCAGCGACATCATGAACCTGCAGGCGCTCTTCGGCGTCGACCGAGCCGAGGGGCCGCGCGCTCAGGTCTCGGCGGCCAAGGCTAAGGTGGACGATCTCAACGCCCAGCTCGAGCGGGTGACGGACGCAATGCTGGCGAGCGCTGCCGAGGGGACGCCCCAGGTTTTCGCAAGGCGCGCACGTGCGCTTGAGACGGAGCTCCAGGACGCCGAGAAAGCATTGCGTCAGGCCGAACAGGAACTGGCAGGGGTGGCGCGGAAGACCGTGCAGGGGGCGGGAGAGGCCTGGCAACAGCTTGCCGCAGGGGTGGAGGCTCAGGACGTGACCGCCCGCCTCCGGGCTCGCCAGCTGGTGGCTGACACCTTCGAGCGCATCGTGGTGTACGCCCGAGGAATGCGCCCCGATCCCGCGGCCGGCGAGCGGGACTATTGCATCGATCTGATCCTTGTCGGGCGTGGCGGCAACTCTCGGCTACTGCGGGTCGACAGATCCGGCAACCTGCTGCACGCGGACGACGTTTCGCAAACGTAGGCAGGCGCCCGATCGGCGGGCTTCACTTAAACGGCCGATAACTGTATATTCGTACAGCATTTACGGAGCCAGCCCGCCATGCCCTATCCGCCGTACACCGTAGCTCTACAGGACATTGCCGACTTACCCCCGCATGAGCGGTCGACCGCAGAGGGCACATACGCCGGAGTGCTGGAGCGTCTGTTGGGAGGCCCCCAAGGGGTCGCCGATTCGCTAACTGCGGTTCGCCGGGTTCAGGCGCGCCAGCGAGAGCAGGCCAGCACAGATGCACCGCGCGCGATCCGGCGCTGGGCCCGTGCTGCAACGGCGGCCCGGAAAGCCGCCCTGCGCCAGCTGCGTGACACGGACGGCGCTTTTTTCGTGGTGAGGACGCCATGACGGGAAACGGGTTGCCCGTGGAGATCATCGAGCTGCGGAGGAATGGAATGCGCCTCCGGCCAGAGGAGTGGCCTGACCCCATGGTCGGATGCCTGCGCATGCATTACTGGGACGGGAGGCGCAACAGCAGTCGTCGCACGCTACGGCAGTTAACTCTGTACGGCAGCTGGGGCACCACAGAGCGGCCCGTGGGCACGCTGACCGATCCGCAGCTGATCGACGTGCTCGGTGCCGCAATGCTGCTCCAAGGCCAAGTACTCAACACCATCGACGGACGCCTGCACGAGCACAACCAGCTGTGGATCGTGAGGCCCAAGACTAGCAACGAACCTCTTCCTCCATTTGACGTGAGCCCTTGGGCAGAGCGGCTGCCGGAAACCCCTCGGGGGTCGGAGGACACGTCGATCAGCGAACGATGGCTGCGCGAGCACCCCGGAGCGAAAGCCCCGAGATGACCGAAGGAGTTGAAAAGATGGTGGAGATGGCGGTCGCCGCGGGCCTGTTAGCCGACGGGGAAACCCCGTCCGCGGAGCTGGTGGCGTACAGCTATCTACTGGTGCACGCGTGTGCACAGATTGGCCGGATGTATGGCGACCTGGACGCCAACGCTGGAGATCACATCAGGGCGGTTTTCCACCCACATGCCGACCGCCTACAAATCAAGGGTTAGCGTTCGCTCTCCACTCCCCCAGCCCGGCTGCCAGGGCCGCGCACGCAAGCCCCACTGCTCGGCTCGGCGCCACCGGCTTGCCCGTCGTGCGGCTGCGACCGGCCACCCAGTCCGCGTAGGCGGCCCGGCTCACGCCCAGGGCCTCGGCGGCCGTGTCGTAGGTGTAGCCCATGGCCGCCTGCCAGGCGCGCAGATCATCAGAGGTCAAGGTTTCCAATCCTCCGAAATTCCGTCGGCGAGCGGGCGGTGCTGCTCAATGACGTGCTCAATATGTGACCACGCAGCATCGCGCCGCAAGAGCGCGTCGTCGAGCTCGACCTGCAGCACCAGCTGACGAGCACTGCGCGGCGTCTTGTGGTCCAGCAGCCCTTCGAAGGAAAGCTCGCCAGGGCCGGCCGCCTGCTCTGCCTCAAGGGCTTGCAGAGCCAGTTCGGCATTGGCGCACGCCAACTTGTGCGTCACTGCCATGCTTCCCATACCCAAGACGGAAAGCACCCCCAGGTTGTAATCGTGGCGCGTGGGCCCCATGCCCACGACGGCTAGAGCGCGGTGTTGCTCAGGGGTCATCGTTTCAGCCCTACACGAGTTCACGGCCGACCGCGCGCATCAGGTCCAGCCCGTGCATGTGGCGATTGTCGATCCAGTACGCTGCCGGCTTGCCATCGAGCGCAGCGCGGAGCGCATCCACCTTCGCCAGCTCCGCAGGCTTGCTGGAGAGCTTGACAGCCATGGCGTCCAGCTGAGGGTTGATGTCGCGCATCTTCGCGTCCCGAACTTCCGTGGCCCACTTGACCTGCTTTTCTGTGCCTTGCATTTCCTGCTCCAACCCCCTCCCCGGGAGGCGCCGGTGACGATCGGAACGATCGCCATGGAGCAGATATTAGTCTCTTTTTGAGACTATTGAAACCCCTGTCGCGACCGCCCAGCGCGAAGGGCACCCCATTGGAGGCAATGCGAGGGATGCTGAATGTTGGATCAACCCGTGGAAGCGAACCAGTCAGGTAACGTCTGAATCAGAAGCGGCGCGCAGCGCGGCACATAAGTCGATGGACGATTCTGCCTAACGCAGAAATAAAAATTAACCATCCAGATATGATGGTTAATCATCCAAAATTGACAGCATAAAAAATCATGCGTAGAAAGCGCATACCCAGCGATAGACGCCTTCAATCGACGCCTATGCTGGGTTAGCGGCCACCGACGCGACGCAAACGCTCGATGGCTTTTCCTGTAGACAGAGCGCAATACTAATTGCTTGATCAAATCTGAGCAACGAAATTTGCGTAGTAGGGTTATTCAACATGCAAGTCATCCAACGCAGCCAGCTGCAATTCGCCTATAACTGGACAACAGACAAAGGGGACAACCCGCGGTTGACCGGAACTCCCGATTCTGACCTGCTCGACAGAACGGAGGGCTACGAGGTCCTCCACTTTCTCAACCAACGTTGCAAGACGCTGCAGGATGCGTTGAAAGCCGAACGGCTGATTCACAGCGCCCTGCCCGGCTCCATTCGTGGTCAAGAGCACATTGTGGCCTGGCTGAATAACAACTGGCAGATGTATCTGTAACCTGCCCCGGCGGCCGTGCCCACTCGGGAGCTAACGGCCGCCTTGCAAAGCTGCGGGACAGTCAGAACAGTCCCGCTGGTTCTGCATCTCGGTCCCAGCTATAGATAACCAGCTCTGTGCGGGGCGCGGCCTTCCCGCCACCGCCCACCGTGTAGTTGATCGCAACTTCTTCCATCTGAAAGCCTGCGAAGCAATCGCGGATAGCGGGATGGTCATTGATGCTCAAGATGGCCTTGCCCTGCATTGTGCGCATCATCTCTGCCATGGCCTGGTACTGCGCCCACTCAAAGGGCACACCGTAGCCCTCAGTTTCCCAATACGGCGGGTCCAGGTAAAAAAGCGTGTGTGGCCGGTCATAGCGCCTCACGCATTCCTGCCAATCCAGCCGCTCGATGTACGCCCCATGGAGACGCATGTGGGCCGCGCTCAAAGACTCCTCCAGGCGCAGCAGGTTGACGGTAGGCGCTGGCGTGGTGGTGGCAGTGCCCCAACTTTGACCCTGAACCTTCCCGCCGAACGCCTGGTGCTGCAGGTAGTAGAAGCGGGCAGCGCGCTCGATGTCTGTCAGCGTGTCGGGCACCGTCTCCTGCGCCCACTTGAAAACCTGGCGCGATGATAGTGCCCATTTGAACTGGCGGACGAACTCCTCCAGATGGCGCTGGACAACACGGTATAGGTTGACTAAGTCTCCGTGAACGTCGTTGATGACCTCGACCTCCGCCGGCGGCCGCAGGAAATACAAAGCTGCGCCACCAGCAAAAACCTCCACGTAGCATTTGTGCGCCGGGAAGCGCGGGATGATGATGTCGGCCAGGCGTCGTTTGCCGCCAAGCCAGGGGATGATGGGCGTTGCCATAGTGGGCTCCAGAGGTTGATACACTCGCCCCCGCCTGTACAGGTGGGCGGGGCCTTGGCTGGGCTCACAGGCTGGTTCTGTGGGTCTGGTGGCCGTCAGGGTGCTCCAACACCCTGACGGTCGCTCCGTTCTTTTTTCATTCAAGTCCGTGCGCAGGGGCGCACGGTGGTCAGTTCGGCTTGATGGGAGAGCGGCACGCCTCCAGGGCGTTGAGCAGCTGTCCCTCGTAGCCCTCGCGGCGCCGGATTTCTGCCATCGCCGCGCGCGTGAAGTCATCGACGTTGGCGCCGGCCCGCAGCGAATCGGTGGGCATCACCGGCCGGGCGGGCACGGGCTCTTGGCACTCGACCGGCACCGGCACGTTGACCTGCTCCACCTCAACGCGCGGCGTGACCGCGCAGCCGGCAAGCAGAGCAGCAAGCATCACGACGGCGGCCCTCATGGCTGCGCCCTCCCCTGCAACCAGGTGTCCACTCGGTGCTGGGCGCTGGCGCAGGCATCGCCGGGCACCGCCGGTGGCGCGGCCAGGATGGCGTCCGCCTGGCGGTTGTAATCGGCAGCCCGGTCGGCGGCCGCGCGCCGCGCTGGCGCAGCCTCCTGCGCTCGCTTGTCAGCAAGCGTGCGCAGCTCCTTCACCTTGCCGCTGCAGGCCTCGGCAGCGCCGCGCACGCCGGCCAGCTCCTGTCCCTTGCCCGCCAGCTCGGCGCGCGCGGTGGCGAGGTCGTCGCGGGCAGACAGCCAAGCCCAGCCCGTGAGCACGTTGCCCAGCACCAGCGCGGCCAGCACCCACAAGCCCGGGCTCACGACCAACCCTCCCGCCGCACCCGCACGCGCTCCCAGACGATGTACGCGCACAGCCCGGCCACGGCCACCAACAGCACGGGCAACAGCCAGCTGCCCAGGCTGTCCGCGCTGCTCTTGATGTCGCCCACCGTCCGCGCCGTCTCAGCGACAGTGGCCACCGCAGCGGTGCCCCCGGCCGCCACCCCCGCGCGGTTGATGGTGCTCGCCGTCACCGGCCGCTCCGGCTCCACCGCCTGCGGCATGTCCGCCGGTGCGTCGCTGAGGTACAGCGCGGCTTCGGCGGCGCGCCGCCGGGTGAGCCCGGGCCAGACCTTGCCGCCCGCCTTGTTCCACAGACCGAAGGCTCGGGCCGCCGCCTGGTGGTCGCCGCGAACGTGCGCCTTGATCACGCTGGAGCCGGCCATGCCGGCGATGCCCACGTTCCAGGCGAACGACACGAGGGCGTCGAACTGCGCCTGCGTCACGTCGCCGCCCGTGGCGCGCATCACGCCGGCCTCGTAGGCGGCCAGCTCCGCGCGTAGCCGTTCGTCTGCCCGAGCGCGCGTGATTCGGTCGCCCGGCTCAACGCCGCGGGTGAAGCCGTAGCCGATGGTCCAGATGCCCACCGGATCACGGTAGGCCTGGTCGCGGAAACCCTCGAATTCTTCGATCAGGGTAATGCCTGCTGCGGACGTTTTCATTTGCGGCTCCCAGGTTCAGCGGCGCGGCCGCGGAGGATGGCCAGGCTTTCCTTGATGTCCTGGTTGCTCTTCTGCAGATCGTCCACGCGTCCCTTGATCTCGCGCAGCGCCTCGCGGGTCGCCTCGCGGTCCTTTTCGGCCAGCACTTCCACCTGGGCGATCCGCCCGTCCTGCTTGGTCTGGTCCTCACGGTACGTGCCGTAGGCGACCGATACGGAAGCCAGCACGACCAGCGTCTGGATGATGGTTCCGGTGTTGATAGTGGGGTCGAATTTCATGATCCTCCCTGCGGCTTTCGTGGTCATGGATGCTCCTTTCTCGTAGTGTTCGGCTATGCCGGGCCGATGGGGAATGGCGCGGTCGGCGGTGTGAACGTCGTGTTGTAGCGGCCGACGCCCTTGGTGATCCGGATCTCGTCCTGCAGGCCGACGAAAGCCAGAGCAGGCTGGCTGTCCCCCACATCCGTGCGGCCGATCACGAGACCTCGCGGCGTGCTGAGGTCTGCGGAGTTGGCAACGCTGTAGCCCGCCACGCCATTGATGTAGATGTTGAGCTGCCCCGCGACGCGGGACACGGCCCAGTGGAAATACGCGCCAAATGGCACCGCATCCACCGTCTCGCGCCAGGCAACGCCGTCGCTCCATCCGAGCCGCCCTGTCGCCCCGATGCGGACCATGTTGCTGTAGATGCCCGAAACCGTCCGGCGCATCGACAGCAGAATTCGATCGGCAGATGCCGAGGAGGCTTTCGCCCACCCTTCGATCGTGAACTCGCCCGTCCCGAACTCGAAGGCTGTATTGATCTCGGCCGTAAAACTCGAGGCATCGCCCCCTGGGAACTGGGCTGCGGCAGGCCCGAAACGACTGTCGGAGGAGTACCCGGCCAGACTGCCCTTGACCAGCACAAGGCCCAGCGGGCCCGAATCAAGCGCATCTCCGCTGCCCGTGTCGAACTTGAGAAGCGCGCTCACGCTGACCCAATGCGGATCTCCGGCAGGCGGGGCAGCTCCGCCGAAGCGGTACGGATTGAGCATCATGCGGGCACCCCCACCAGGTACACCTTGAGACCCGTGGCGCTGCCATTTCCGATCTGGTCGATGTCGATGGTGATCTCGGCATCGTCCGGCACGGATGTGCTGGCGAGCACAGGCGGTGCTGCAGCGGTGGAGCTGGTCATCTCGCCGTTGTCGATGGTGAGCTTCGTGGAAAGGATCGATGCCCCGGCCACATTCACGTCAACGGTCAGCAGGCTACCCGCGCTCTGCGCAGTCGTCACCGACGCCCTAACTCGAGTGAGCGTGAGGGCCAGTGGCGCGCGAAACGTCACTTTGCCCGCGCCGGCGGTGAGCGCCGTGATCTCGTCCGAGCACGCTACCGGGATCACTACCGGGGTAGCACCTCCCGATGTGTTCGTCCCACCCTGCGTTCCGCCGGGCCCGGCCCGGTGGTCTTCGTAGTTGGAAATGCTGGCTGTACCGGCGGTGACTCGGTAGGCGCGGGCGTAGCCGCTCGCGTCGTTCCAGTTGGCCTGGCTCGTGCTCGCACTCAACGCGCCTGTAGCGCGGGCCACCACCAGGTAGCTCGTGGCGCCGGCAGCTAGGGTGACGGTTCCACTGGGCACCTGCACACCTCCCCACCGGCCACCTACATATCCCCACACCAGTCCTGCGGTCGTACGGGCATCGCGCCCGTACAGCAGCGCGGGACTGCCTGCGTCGAAGTTCTCGTTTACGCGATCCACGGCGTTGCTCCCGGCGGTGATCTGCTGGATCGGTGATGTGCTGTCTGCCATGGTTGCTGGCCTCCATCAATTTGCGGATTGCTGAATAACCACTTGCACGGACGTATTGCTCACGCCCGTACTGGCGGAATAGTTGGTGTTCGGGTTTGCCGACGACGATGCGGTGATCGTCACGACGCTCCCGCTCGCTGAAGCGGTCCACTCTGTCGCCGCATCCACCGCAGCGGCGAGCGCGCTGGCGATGCTGCTGGTGGTGTCGCTGCCGGTGGCGCTGTAGGCGTACTCCGCAGCCAAAAAGCCTGAGCCGAGGAAGATCACGTACCGGGCGTTGGCAGAGGCTGCCACGACCGTTGCCCGCAGCACCTGCGGCTGCTCAGGCAGGGGCAGCACGGCAGGACGGCTGTAGTACAGGCTTATGGGCTGCGCCGGGTTGCTGGATTCGGCCGCGAACGACCAATCCGGATCTCCCAGCGCGCCCCAAGCTGTCACAGCGTTGACGCCCGCCTCACCCTGGGCCGAAAGGATCACGTCGTACCGTTGACGGTCGCCTGAGGCCTCAAACGCATCAGCGAGGCGCCAGGGCACGTAGAGCAGGTCCACCCCGTCAGCCGGCGTGTAGGTGACGCTGTACGGCAATTCGAACGCAACGCTGCCCGCCTCCATACGGCGGATGCGCACGGTGAATGTGCCGTCTGCTGGACCGCTGCCCATCGAGTAGACGGCGCGTGCTCGATCCCCCTGGGTAGAGAACGGCGAGCCCTGCTGCACCTGCTCGATCGTGATGCCGCCACCACCGCGCACCTGCGCCGCTACGGCATACGTCACGCCCACAGGTCCTGTGATCTCCACCACAGTGCCCGAGGCTGTGACCTCATACCCGGGCACTGAAGCCAAGGCGGCAGCGATGCCAGAGGCGACCGCAGCGAGCGACGATGTGCCTCCAGGCACCACGTACGACACGGCGCTGGTGCCCAGTGTGATCTGGTACGTCGCGCCCGGAACCGCGACCCCAGAGAGCACCAACTGCGCGATCTGCGCACGCAATTGCTGCGCCGCACCGACGATCTGGCGCGTGACGATGCCGCTACCACGCCCGCGACCTACCGACGCACTGAGCTGATAGACCTGAACAGACAGTTCGGCCACCGCAGACCCGAAGTCCTGTCGTTGCTGCTCAAGCGTGTAGGCCACAGACCGGGAACCGGACGCCAACGTGCGCACGACAGCACCCTGCTTGTACACGTCCACTTCGTAGCGCTCGGTCGCCTCGCCCAGCGGCAGCACACCGGCCAGTACGTTCTGCTGGTAGCGGCTCCTTCGAGACCAGGTGATCAGCACGCTGTTCGCTTGACCCGGCGCCATGCGCACATCCACAGGCGAGAGCGGCCGCAAGGACACCCCCTGCACGACAGCATCAACCATGGTCGACGCGGTGCGCTTGGCGGTCTGCGTGACGCCCTCGTAATGCACGCTTGCACCGAGCTGAGCGCGATCGAGCACGTCGCGCAACATGCCGCTTCCGTTAAGCGCCACGAACCGGTCGCCAGCGGCATGGGTCCCGCGCAGGTGCTCCGTCCCCAGACGACCACGCGCCAGGCCGCTCAGCCGGTACACACCTTCGGCCACAAGCTGGGCCCGTTGGTACTGCACGATTTCCCAGCGCCCCGGCGCTCCGATGGCCGCGTAGTTCGTTGCCGTGGTCGCCATGTCGTCATGGGTGATGCTGACAAGCTCATCGCCCGGATTCAGCGTCACCGTGACGACGTTGCGCTCATCCACCAGCACACTCGTCCAGTCTCCAAGCACCTCAGTCACCGTGCCCATGTCCGCGCCAGAGTCCGCACGCCCCACCTCCACGCCGTCGCGGAACAGCTGGTAGCCGGGCCACCGCCCACGCAACCCGTCGCCCGCGGCGTAGACCCCAGGCCCGTCGTCCTGGTCGCGCAGTAGTGGGATGTCCAGGATCACCAGATCAGTCGCAGCCAGGGGCAGCACGACGTACTCGTCGTCATAGTCCTCGCTCGTGACACCCAGCTCCCGGAGCACCCGATCATCGTCCCCTACCAACTCCAGCGATCGCACGCCCGCCGCGTCGGCAATCTTGACGATGCGCGCACGGTGCAGTCCGCCGGCGCTGTCATGTAGCATCAACACGTCCGTCGGCTCCAGGGCCGCATACCGCAAATCCAGTGCAGCGGATGCAGTGCGCGCGGCGATGGTCTGGTCCAGCACAGCCGTGTCCGCGATGGCCTTGGCCATCGCCGGCGTGAGGCCCATGCCGAGCTGCAGGTTTCGGACGGCCGCCGAGTCGGTCGTCAGACGATCGCTCAGCTCATTGCCCTGCTGGTACGCATTGGAGAGATTGAGGTACGAGACGCTCACCTGAGCCGGCAGCTCCAGGTCATTGGCGTCCTGAAGCACCAATATCCCCTCCGCGCCATAGTCGGCGTATGGGACCGTCGCGACCGCCGGCGCGCCGCGGCGTCGGAAATACAAGCCATCGCTTTCTACGCACTCGAAGTAGTAGGCAGCCGCCAGTTGCTCGAGCACCGCTCGAGCGCTGGTGGGCTGCACAGCCAGCGCTCGCACCTGCTGGCCTTCCAAGGCGACCACGTCGATGTCGCCCTGCTCCAATCCGCAAGCAAGACAGAGGCGCGTGACGACATCCGCGAGCGGCACTGCCTCGGGCGTGACTGCCGCGAGGAACACCTCCCGCATGCGTACCGTGATTGGCACCCCTGCCATCGGCTCAACAAGCACTAAACGGTTGCCGTCTCGCCTGGCAGGACGGGAGTCGTAATTCGACGATCCGAAGTCGCCTGGGAAGATGAGCGTCAATTGCCCATCGCGGTAGCCGTAGATCCCGGTGGCGGTCACCATCTCGATGGAGCCGTCTGCCGACGTGGTGGCCTCCTGCTGCACCCAAGCTGCAGCCGCATCGTACTCGTGCAAGGTGGCCAGCGAGATCCGGTCACATTCATGCAGCGTGGCACCGACCCTGACCAGCACAAAATCAGCGCCCACCACGACAGCCGTCACGTCGGCGCCGAAATCGCGCGATGCCAGGAGCACACCATTGTCGGCATTCCACATGCGCACCATGCCTTGCGCGGGGGCCTCGGAGAGGCCTCGCATCACCATGCGGTCGCCGAACCTGTACCAGTAGCCGAGGTATTGGCCATCGGCGGTGTAATCGCTGAGGAAGGTCTGTTCCAACCCCGCCTCGTTGACGAACGCATAGCCTGGCAGGTCAAGGTCGGTGCCGCCGCGACGCCGCCGGATCAACATGCCGGGCACGTCGCTCCAGCCCAGCACGGGGTAATAGCGATAGTCAAAATCGCCGGAGTACAGCACCTTGACGCCATCGCCAGATAGCCGGCTGACGGTGAGCGTGGCAGGAATGCTGACGTCGTAGGAAGACATCTCGAAAATCACGATCCCGCCGTCGCTCAAGACTGGGCAGCATGCGGCGCCAGCCGTGGAGATGCCCGGCTTGGATGCGGCACGCATAGTGCGCGGAGAAAACACGGCGTCCTGGACAACCTCGAACGTCAGATTGGGCAGTTGCCCGGAATTGCCGAGATTGACCCCCTCCAGCATCAACGTGGCGCGTCCGCGAAATGCTGGAGCATTGCCCACGCCAACGGCTGCCTCGTAAGTCGGGTCGGGAAGTTGATCGTCAGCGCCTCCGTGAAACCGCATGGCCCGCCAGGTGACGGCGTCTTCGCTCGCCTCGATGGTTTCGCTGTCGCTGATTGCAGCTGCAGACCACACGAGTTTGCCGTTGGACCAGATGCGCCGCACCCCGTCCAGCCGGTCCGCACTCAGGAGGAAAAGCAAATCGATCTCGTAGGTGTAGTTGGTGACCTCCGGGCCGCCGCCCTTGCCCTGCTGGCTGGTCGTCTTGATCTCCCGTTTGGTGCTTGCCCATACCACCGTGCCGGCCACCCGCGGGTAGCCGAAAATGACGGGCACAGGTGTGCCGTAGGCGCTGGCCGTCACCTTGAGGTCATCGAGACGCGGGCCCTCGACCTTCTGCGGGTCGATCGCCGAACCCACGGCGCCGCCGATGGCCCAGCCGATCGACGCGCCCATTGGTCCGCCGATCAGTCCGCCTACCACCGCTCCCACGGTCCCAAGCACCAGTTGCGCCATACCTCAACCCTCCCCGTGCGGCAGCGAGTACGCCGTCACGAACTGCATGTTGTCGTCCAGGAGCAGGCGCGTCTCCACGACGCCCCGTCCTACCATCGCATGGATGATCGACAGGCCGCCGTGAAGGTAATCGCCTACGATGCCGATGTGCTGCGGGTGGCGCCCGAAGCGCACGACCACGGAGTGCCCGGGGGCCATGTCCGCGCGCGGCACGCGCGCCATGTACTCGTCTGCCCAAGCCAGGAAGCTCCAGCCGTCTGGCCGCCGCGCGTAGCCGGCCACGTCGAAGTCCGGCGCCACCAGTCCCAACTCGCGCGCCACGCCGATCACCAGACCGGCGCAGTCGACGCCTACACCCTTCAACCGGGCCTGGTGGTGGTATGGCGTGCCCACCCAGGAGCGCGCGCACGTCACGATGTCGTTCATGTCATTTGCTCCCGGGTGACGGGTACGCCGTCAGTGCGTCGATGCCCGGGATGTGCGGCTCGGCGCGCATGTTGAGCACGTTGGCGTAGCGGTCGCGGCAGTCCTGCAGCCGTTTGCGGCAGCCGGCCACCACCCGCACCTCGGTGCCGGCAGCGATCGGAAACGGTGCCGGTGTGGCGAGCGTGAGCACCCCCGACTGGTGGCTGCGCACCTTGAGTTGCACGCCCGCGTTGGCGCCATCCAGGAAGGCCAGCGTGCCTTCGCCGTAATAGTCGTTGGGCGCGGCGGGTCCGTCGAGGGTGACCGTGTAGCGATCGGCAGACGACAGCACCGCGCGCACGCTGGTCAGCGGCGCCAGGTCTACCTTGCAGCGCGCGTCGCCCAGGCGGTTGCGACAGGTCTGCGACGTGTACTCGCCCACTTCCTGCTGCAGCGCCTGGCGCAAGCTGCGCAGCTCCACGGTCACTGCGATGTCACCGAGCTTGGTCTCGCCGATCCATCCGCGCTTGAGCACGTTGATGCCCATGCCCAGGTCGGCCCAGTTGTACGCGAAGAGCTCGTAACGCGCACCACGCCAGAGGCCTGCGATGAAGCCCTCGCGCGTGAGCAGCACCGGGTCAGGGAACACCGTCAGTTCCAGATTGTCGACACCGAAGCCCGCAGTCGCCGCGATGGACGAGATCTCCAGACCCGGCGCCGCCAGGTACAGCACGCCGTCGATCAAAGCGTCATGGTCCGCCGAGGTGAACGCGAACACGTCGCCATCCTTGCGCTCAATGCGCAGGCCGTGGGCGAGCGTAGTGCTGCCGCTCGCGTAGTGGGCCGCCAGGGCCGCCGGAAGGACTTTCATACCCGGATCTCCCGCAACCGGAGCGACGCCCACGACAGGAAGTATTCGCCCCCGGCGCCGCGGCGGTTGACCACCTCGACGTCCATCAGGTCCTCGGCGAACTCCACAGGCACGTCGAACTCGCCCGTCCACGCCGTGGGCGCACCGCCGGACACAATGCCCGTCGTCTCGTCCACGTCCCCGCCACCCACCAGCACCACGGTGCCGGGCACAGGCTTGGACACCGGCCGCAGGAAGGTGCGCGCGCCGTAGGTGTAGGCCCGGGCCAGCTGCTTGGCGCCGTCGGTCCGCGTGAGGATCGCACCGGTGCCGGCGGCCGCGCTCGCGCGGTAATCGGACCAGTCCCGGAACCGGAACCCATCGAACGCGCCGAACACCACGTAGAAGAACGCGCGCACGGCCTCGAAGTCGGATTCCGTCTTGATGGCGTCAGACGCCTGCCACTCGTGCAGCGGATAGAGCCAGTTGCGCTGCTTGGCCGCGTACCCGCTCTGCGCCACGGTGCGGGACGTGCTGAAGCGCGGCCCGCCCGTGACGCCGAAGCGGATGCGCTCCGGAAATCGCTCTTCGAAAAAGCTCATGCTGTCCCTCGTGCGGCTGCGCGCATGGTGGCGGCGTAGGCCTTGGCTGCGATCTGCTGCTGCGTCTCCAGAGACACCTGGCCCGAGACGTGGAACGTGTTGTGCACCGTCGCACCGCGCCCAGCGTTGGGAACGATGCGGCCGCCACGACCACCCGTCATCAGGTACGTCTTGCCCTGGCGTTCGAAGAGCTCGGGGCCCTGCTCGTTGACCTCGTACATGCGGCCCGGCGACACCGAGCCGCCCACAGCACGGCCACCGCCGAAGATCGAAGCCAGGAAGCCGCCCACCCCGCCTCCAGCACCACCGCCGAACACGCTGCCGAAGATCTCCGTAGCGAGCTGCTGGGCGACGATGCGCGAGATCTGCTGCACCACCGAATCGGCGAAGCTCTTGAAGGCATCCTTGGCACTTTTGGTGCCGCTGATGAAGTCCCCGAAGGCATCGCTGAAGGAGCTGCTGAAAATGCTGTCGAACTTCTGCGCCACCAGGTCGGATTCGGCGCGCAGCCGCTCCAGCGCGGCCCGTGCTTGTTCCGCCTGCAGGATGAGCCGCGGGTTCTCGCTCGCCCGGGCGATTGCCTCCAGCGCCGCCACCTGGGCTTCCTGCTGCGCCACGGCCGCCTTCCGCGCCTCGGTCAGCTGCTGCAGGGCCGCCAGCTCGCCCAACGCCCCGAGGCCGCGCGCGGTGTTGATGCGCTCTTCCTGGATCTGCAGCCGGGCGACGATCTCCGAGTTCTCGGTCTGCCGCTGGTTGTAGTCGGCCTGCGCCACCGTCAGCTGCCGCAGCCGCTCGAGCTGGCCGAGTCCTGCCGTATCGCCCTGCGCCGTGAGCCGCTTGCGCAGATCCTCGTTCTGCACGTCGAAGCGAATGCGGGCAGCGTCGCCACTCAGGCCCAGCATCTCCAGGATCGACGCGTTCACCCCGCGCACCGAGTTCTCCAGGTCGCGATAAGCCTTCGTTTCCTGGAAGGTCAGCGTCACCGCCTCCGTCGCCGCATCGCGCTGCAGTTTGGCCTTCTTCTCGAGCAGGTCGTTGATCTTGCCCTGGGCCGCCTCGCGGTCCGTGGCCTTCGCGGCCGTGGCCTGGTAGGCCTGCAGCTTGGCAATCTCCTGGTCGATCAGCGAGGTATGGTTGCGCAGCGACTCCTCCGCCGCGGCTCGGCGCGCGCTGTAGTAGTCCGCGAACGAGATCAGGTTCTCCCCGTTCACGAGGTCGAGCATCTTGTTGCGGTCGCGCAGCAAATCCTCCTCGGCCTTCTGGGCGTTCTGGATCAGCTTCAACTCGTTGTCGAGCTGCTTTTTCAGTGGGTCGTCGCCCGCGCCGCCGGCCTTGGATGCGATCGCCAGACCGCGGGTGTTGATCCTCGGTTTGGGCTCTTCGGGAGTGGTCCCACCTGACGGCGATCCGGCCGCACCCATGGCTGCGAGCCTCGCACGCACGCTGTCGGCGATGCCTGGCCCGTTCAGCCGACCGAGCATGCGCTGGTTGTCCTCGCGCATCATCGACATCACTTCCCGGGCCTGCGCGAAATCTCCACGCGCAACAGCAGCTGCCGCCGCGCCAAGCCCTCCGAGGCTATTACCGAGCACTCGAATGCGCGTGATCACATTGCCGGCGATGTCCGCCACCTCGGCAATGAGCACAGCTGCAGTGCTCGCCCAATCGCGAATGCCTGTGTTGTCGCGCAGGGTTTTCGTCTTGCTATCGAGACCGAGGAACTCCTTCGCAGCATCGGTCACTGCACCCGTGAGCGCTGCGATCGCGGGGATGCTCTCCGCGGCCACGATCTGCGTCAGCGCCGCCATCTCGCTTTTCTGGCGCGCGATCTTCTTCGAATACTCGTCGGCGGCGGCGATCTGCTCCTCGGTCAGCCGCACCTGCTGCTCGCCCTGCTCTGCCAGGTCCTTGAGGAACGGCAGCATCTCCGCGCCCGACTTACCCCACAGGGCGGTGGCAACGGCAGTCTTTTCCGCGCCGTCGGCGTAGCCATCCATGGCCTTGGCGACGGCCTGGAACTGCCCCACCGGATCAAGGTCACGAAATGCTTTGGCCTCGATGCCGATGGCGGCCAGGCCGGCCGCCGCGCCCTTGGCCTCGTCGTCGCTCTTGGTCAGCGCGGTGGTGAGCTTGACCGAGGCGGATTCCAGCGTCTTGAGCGCCGTCCCCGACAGGTCGGCCGCCAGCTGCAGCTTCGTGACCTCTGCGGCCGTCGTGCCGATCTTGTCGGCCATGTCTTGGTACGCGGCGATGTCCTCGGCCTGCTTGTTGAGATACGCGATGGCGCCAGCACCGGCCGCCGTGAGCGCGCCGAAGCTCGCCGCGGCGGCCGTCACGCCGGTCTTGATCGATGTGCCAATCGTCTCGCCCAGGCGGCGCGCCTGCGCGTGCGCCTTGTCGAGGCCGGCCGTGAACTCTGCGGCGTCGAGCCCCAGGAACACCGTCAGATTTCCCAGTCCACCAGCTGCCATATCACCCCCTTGCCCGACCCTGCCCCAGCTTTCGCAGGCCAGCTCCGGTAATGCTTGCCACGGCTTCTGCCGCCTCATCCAATCGCAGGCGCTCCTCGGCCCGAGGGTCGAAGAGATCCATGTCCTGCAGCGTGTGCTGGTTGTTGTTGACCTGGGCCAGCAGCGATGTAAGCTGCGCCAGCATCAGCTCGAGCCGGCGCGGCCAAAGCGGTTTCCCGCGGGAATACCAAAGCTGGAATTCGTACTCCGGCATCTGTCCGATCACCCACAACGGAACGCCCAGCGCCTCGGCGAGGTCTAACTGGGCCGCTATGCGCGGCTCAAGACGTTTCCCTCGCCACCGCCTTCTGCTGGCACCTTGGTGCCCTCGGCTCGCGTCAGGATGCTGTTGAGCTCTGCCCATGGGAGCGACGCAACGGCCGCCACATCGTCTTCACTGCCCGGGTCGAAGAGCAGCACGCCGGACTCGTCGCACAGCACGCGCGCCACGCCCCGCGCGATGCGCATCTTGTCGTCCGGCTTAGACTTGACCTCTTCCACATCCGCGCAGGTGAGGATGCGCACCCAGACCCGCCCCCAGAGGGTGGTGTCCACGGGCACGGGCTTCGGGTTGGCGCTCGCGAGGATGCGCGCGCGCAGTTCAACGGCCGTGCTCATGCAACCCCCAGGACGAAGATTTCGCCGGTCAGGCGGATGGTGGCAGAACCCGTCCACACCGCACCGTTGGAGCCCTGGAAGCTGGTCTGCTGCACGGTGCCGATCAGCACGATCGTGCCGCCGTCCTTGGGCATGACGATGCGGATGGCCACCTGCTCGCCGGACGTTCGCGCGGCCCGCATCGCGGCCTGCACGCCGATGGTGGGCGCATAGTTGTAGTCCAGCGTCATCGTGCCGCTGTCGCCCAGACCCTGCTCGAATTCCTTGGCCGTGGAGCAGATCGTCGTCACATCGATTTCGTCGGACGTGCCGTCTTGCTGGTTCGCGCCGGTGAGCTCGCAGAAGTCGGTGTACACCAGGGGTGCCACGGTGCCACCGCTGGTGTAGGCCGCATAGCCGATGGAGTTGATGTTCGCCGCCTCGAAATCGTCGGTGTCGGGGTTGTCCACCACGACGAGCTGGCCGTTGATCTCCTCCATTCCCTGCACGGCGGCGATGCGCGCCACCGCGCCGAGCGTGAGCCCGTGTCCGGCGGCCGTGATCTCCGCGGGATTGGCATTCGAGATGCCCGTGATGGCCTTCGTTGCGCCGGCGCCGGTCGAGACCTGTACGCGCGAGCCGTTGAATTTGTACCGCTTGCCTGCACTCATGGCGTGGCCCTTTCTGACGTTGGAAAAACAAAGGGCCGCACATGGCGGCCCCGGTGAGAACGAGATGCGCTGTCACTGATACACGAGGTAGTCCAGCGAGCAGCGCAGGGTTTTGCTTTCGGCGTCGAACTCGTCGCGCTGACCGGCCCAGACGAATGCCCCGCCCAGCGTCTGCATGGCGGCCAGCACCTGGGCACGCAGCGTCTGGAACGACGCCTCGCCCTTGGTGTAGGCGTCGGCCAGGTCGATCTGCACGCGGTAGTCCGCGCCGTCGTCCCCGCCATCGCCGCAGATCGTCGCGCCCGGGTCGACCGAGGCGAAAACGAACCGGATGGCTGGCCAAGGCGGCAGGCCGCCGTCCGGCTGCATGAACGTGCGCTGGTAGCACCGCTGCGCCACCAGCGGCCCCAGCACTCGCACGATGTCCTTCGAAACGCTGAGCTGGGTCATTTGCCTTCCTTCTGGGCTTTCTCGATGCGCGCGCGCAGCCGCTCCACGATCGCCTGCAGCGCCTGGCCCTTGCCTTCATCGAAGGCCGGGCGCATGAACGGCTGCGGCTGCATCTTGACCGTGCCGAACTCCTGCAGCTGGCCGATGCGGTTGGCGTAGCCGTATTTGCGCTTTCCGCGCACCGCCACGACGTGCTCGCTGGTCAGCGTGCGCTGCGACTTCGGCACCTGCTTGACGACGATCTGCTTGGGAAGATTGCCGCGCTCGACGCGCTGGCCCTCCACCACGTAGTCTTCGGGCGCCACCGGTGCCTTCCGCTTCGCGAGATCGCGGATCACCCGGGCGCCGGCGCCGGTTGCGGTCACGGCCACCTTCTTGGCCATGTCCTCGCCCAGAGCGCGCATGGCCTCGCCGAGCTGGCGCAGACCGTCGACGCGGACTGTCGTCTTAGCCATCGTTGAGCCCCGTGTTGCACATGATCTCGATCTCGCGGTGGCGCGAGCGCAGATCCGCCGGCGGCCGCACGATGCTGTAAGGCTTGCCATCCACCAGCAGCCGATCCTTGGCGGTGATGACGGCCACCTCCGTCGTCCACCGCGTCGTCACCCGCGCATCCATGTCCGCGAGCAGCTGGTTCGCGCGCATGGCTTCCCTGCCGCCAATCGGCTCCACGCAGGCCCAGAATTCAGCGAGCGTCGCCCACTGCGCTACGGTGCCGCCCGCGCCGTCCGGGACATGCTGCACGCGCTGCGCTATCACCCAGTCTCGGTATTTGCCGGAAGCCATGCCCTACCCTCCCCAGCCGACCCGGTAGGGCAGCAAGAAGAACTCCACGCCCTGCGGCAGCTCCGCAACCGAGATGCCGCGCGCGACGCTCTCGCGGTTCTCATCGAGGTGACCCAGGAGCAGACGGATAGCCGTCTTGATCCCATCGTTCACGACCATGCCGCGCTGCACGCGTTGTGCTTGCGCCAAGGCGCTTGCGTAGCCGTCGTAGGCCGAGCAGCGCAGCCATTCCGCCGTCGTTGAATCGGCGGCTGCAGCGGCGGCAGCGAGCGTTTCATCGCGCGCCTGAGCCGCGGTCACCAGCACCGCCGGCAAGGCCAGCACAGCCGCCTCGAGCTCCTGTGCGGTGGCGTACACCGCGCGGTTGAGGAAGGCCTGCACGTAGGCTTCTGCGGAATCCACGTAGGGCTGGATCTGCGCGGCCGGGTAGCTTGCGCCCACCCGCAAGTGGGCGCGTGCCTCGTCGAGTGTGAGCAGGCCCATGGGCGTCAATCGACGGCAGAGCCCGACCCCGGTACATCGGAAGGCAGGGGCGGCAGCAGCGGCGAGGACTGGGCGGCTCCGTCGCGACGGGCCGGGGTATCTTCGGGGTTCCCCGATGCGGCGACATCCGTGGCTGCAGGCTGTCCCGGGGAGGATGCCGCAGCACTGCCTGGCTGCACATCCACCGCTTTGCTCTCGCTGTCCGCATAGCCGGTCGGCGGGGGCGCGGAAGTGGCCACGGCGCCCTTGGCAGCGCGCTGGGCCTTCGGTTCTCGCTTCTGCGACTGCGCCTTCTGCGTCTCGGCCTGCTTGTCGGCCCCTGCGCCGAGGGCGCCGGTTGCGTCCTCCGCCAGCGCGCAAAGCCCTTTCGCGACGAGCTGCCGCCCATGCAAGTCGCTGACCGTGAACACGTCGCCCGCGCGGCGTGATCCGTTGTGCTCGAAGGCCGCGAGCGCCTTCACATCGATGTTGGACATCGCTCTCTCCCATGGTTCGTTGAAGGGACGCAGCCAGGCCAGTGCACACGTATGCACTGGCCTGGCCACCAGCTGCCGATCAGGGCGCGGGGGTGGTCAGCGGGCCCTTGACGAAGGCCTCGGGGCGGAACACCGTCAGCGCGATGCGCTCCTCGCAGAGCACCGTCACCATGTTCTTGACGAAGTTGTCGCGGTCCTGGTTGCTCACGGCGATGTTGGCGTCCTCGCGGTCCCAGCCCATTGCGCCCATGCGGAACGCGCCGGTGAGGAAGTTGTTCATCGGCATGGCGGGCGTATCGACCACTGGCCGGCCCCAAAGCGTCGGCGTCAGGAGGCCCTGCGGGTTTGCGAAGAGGTAACCGCCGTCGTCCTTTTTCAGCAGCTCGATCGTGGCCCAGTCGATCGGGTTGAGCACGATGCCGTCGGCGGAATACTCGGCGAGCTGCACCTGCAGCATGGCGATGCGCAGGCGGTCGACGAACGTTTCGCCTGCGACAGTGACGCCGGGGTTCGCATACGCGCTGGCCTGGGTGCGGATACCGTTGAGGTTCAGGCCGACGCCCGAGCCGTTGAGCAGTTGCGCCTCCTCCTTCACCTTCAGGCCGTACAGCAGGCGGCCATCGATGTAGGCCTGCAGCTGCGACACGTCGTCGAGAATCTGCTTCGACCCGCGGATGAAATGCGCGATCGTGCGCACCGGCGCCGTGTCGTCCTCGAACGTGATGTCGCTCTCGGGCTTCGGGTCGGTCGGGTTTTCCGAGACGGGGCCAGCGTTGTTGGTGAAGCCGGTCTCACGCACGTACTCGATCGAGCTGCTGGTGGTGGTACCCCAGAACAGCAGATCACGTAGAAACAGGCGCTGGTTCGGCGCTGCGACCACGCCCGGCACGCGCTGCGGAACCACCAGCGTGCCGGCCGTGCCATTGCCGGACAGGGCGGCGTGGATGCTGCCCACCTTGCTCGTGAAGCTGTTGGGGTTGGTGAAGTTGGTGTTCTTCAGCCCCTCGGCGCCCGCGAAGGTCTCGCCCAGACTCTTCGGCAGTTCGGCGCCCTGGGCGCCTGCCTTGACCTTGGCGAGGATCTGTTCCGCTGCGGCCTGTGCCGCCTGCAGCTCCCCCTGCTTGACCAGGAGTTCGTCGACCTTCACCTTGGTCTGCTCGCTCATCTGCACGGCCTTGGCGGTCTCGGCCTTGGCTTGCTCGGCGAATTCTTTGAGCTGGGAACCCACCCGTTCCAGGTCGGCGCTGACCTTCTTGAGATCGGCTGACACTGCCTGCGTGTCGCCGACCATCGCCAGGGCGGAGAGACCGACGAACAGGTCGGGGTGCGCGCCGATGAAACCGGCGACGTCGAGGCCAGCAGCTTGCGCGCCGATGGCGAGGAGGGACAGGGCGCAGACGCCCAGGGCCACGTGGATGCGGGAAATGCGCATGGTGTTCACTTTCAGAAGTTGAGGATGTTGGTCAGCCGCGACGAAGCCGAGGACATGACACCGGGGACGTAGTCGGCCAGCAGGCCGCGCTCGGCGGGATCACCCTCGCCGCTGCCGGCGGGATCACCCGCGCCGGCCTTCAACTCGCTGATCAGGCGCATGGCCTCGGTCTTCGGCATGCCCGAGGCGCGCAGCGCTGCCTCGATCCGCCGGGCCGCGTGGGCCTTTGCCTTGCCGTCGCCCTTGCCGACCTGGTCGGATGGCAGCAGCTCGTCGGCCAGCCCGCGCTCGATGGCATCGCTGCCGCCGATCCAGGACTCGGCGTCCATCAGCCGCGCGGCTTCCTTCTCGCTCATGCCGGAGCGAGCCACGTAGATGTCGGCCATGGAGCGATCGAAGGGCTCGAGCCAGTCCGAGATCTCTCGCAGATCGATGCGGTTGCCAGCTGCCACCACCCAGGCGTTGTGCACCATGAGGAAGCCGGCGCGTGCGATCTGGACCGTGTCGCCGGCCATGGCGATGATCGACGCCGCGGAGGCAGCCAAGCCCACCACTTTGATCGTCACCTCGCCGTCGTGCTCGCGCAGCGTGTTGTAGATCGCCAGGCCCTCGAACATGTCGCCGCCCGGACTGTTGATGTTGACCGTGACGGGGCCGCGGCCCAGCGTGCGCAGCGCAGACGCGACACGCTTCGTGGTGACGCCTTCGCCGGACCAGTAGTCGTAGCCGATGACGTCGTAAACGCTGATGCTGCGATCCTCCGGGTTCTCGGCCAGGGCGGCGCGAACCTCGGGGTTCCAGCGGTCATACGCTCGCGGAGAGATCTCGCTGCGCACGCTGGCGCTCGGCCTGCCCGCGCGGGCGGCCGGTAGGTTTCGCAAACTCATGGTCTAGCCTTTCTGTGGCTCGTTGTCGTCCAGCCCGAGCAGCGCCCGCAGCGCGGCGCGCACCTGCTGGGCCGGTTGGTCAGTGCCGAGCGCGTCGAGCACCGTCATGGCGGATTGCACCGTCAGCACCGCCGCATTGCCACCCATGGGCGGCAGGTCCTCGAGCTCGCGCACTTCGTCGCGGGTCATGATCCCGCGGTCCACCATCGCGCCGTAGAACGCCGCGCGCGCCGCGCTGTCCGCGCGCAGCAGCCCTTCCACGGAATACTTCGCGTAGTAGCGCGCCCGCTCCGACGGCGCGATCAGATCCTTGTCGATCGACTGCTCGATGCGCTTGAGCCAGGTACCCAGGGTGAAGGTGAGGAACCCGATCATTTCCTGTTCCATGCCGCTGCCCCACTTCGTCGCTCCCTGCGCGGAGTGGCCCACCATCCAGGGCGGCACGCGGAACCAGCGGCAGATCTCTTCGACGCTCCAGGAACGCGATTCGAGCAGCTGCACGTCCTTCGGGTTGATGCTCAGCGTCTTCGCCTCGATCTCGCCCTCCAGCAGCGGGGCCTTCCCCTGCGCGAGCAGGCCGCCAACGTTCTGGCGGAACTCCACGCGCTGCTCCGGCGTCAGCCACTTTTTGACCGTGTAGTACAGGTTGTGCAGTGCGCCGCTGGTGAACGTGCGGCCCGCCGCATCGTCGGCGGCCACCGCCTGGCCGAAGACCTTGGAGCCGTACTCGATGACGCTCACACCGTTGCGGCCGTCGAGGGAGAAACCCGGGATCGTCCACACTTCGCTGTCAGGCAGCGTCAGTAGCGTGCCGTCGTCTTCGCGGTACTGCCACTCGACCACCAGGCGGCCGGTGCGGCGGCGCGGCGCCAGGCGCTCCGGGTCCAGGAACTCCAGGCCCACCAGGCGGCCGTCGAAATACAGCTTGCGCGCGCGGCCGGCGCCGCGTGTGAGCATTGCGGCCACCATGCTCTCCCAGAACACGCTGGCCGTGCTGTCCGCGTTGGGCACCGAATGGACGATGTAGTGCAGCCGGTGCTCAGGCGCCAAGCGCTTACCGGTTGCCGAACGCGTGTAGATGCCGAGCGGCAGCGTGGAGATGGTCTCGGCAATCAACCGCACGCACGCCCAGGCCGCCGAGATCTGCAGCATGCTCCTGTGGGACACCGGCGCCAGGCCGCCGACGTTGGTGCCGAACACCCGAGCACTGCCGACCGGGTCGCTCACGCTGGCCGATCGACCTGTCACGGCGCCCACGGCAGCCCATACGCGGGCCGCGAGGGTCGGTTTCATTGCAGTCGTCATCCGTCCATCCTTACGCCACGGCGGGCGATGCAAAGAAGCCATCGGCGTCGCCGCTGGTGTCGCGCTGGGCGAGCATGCGGCCCATGGCGATCAGCATCGCAATGGGGCCGTCGATCTTGTCCTCGTCGCGGTTTTTCGTCGGCGCTTTGAGTTCGTTGTATTTCGACTCCATCACCACCAGGTTGCCAACCATCCACGACATCGCGGGGTTGCCGTCGTGGTGCAGCCGGCCGGCCAGCACCAGCGCCAGCACTTCCTGCAACGGCTCGGTGAAGAACCGCGTGCGCTGCGGGATTTCCACCATCGGCAGCGACAGTTCGATCTGCTTGCGAGCCCAGTAGCTCGCAAGGAATGGGTCGTAGCCCACCTCGCGCAGATCGTGCATGTCCTGGTCGGCCTGTAGGTCCTTGGAGATTTGATCGAAGTCGGTCAGGTTGCCCGGGCTGACCTGGATGTGCCCCTCGTCGGCCCAGCCCTGCAGCTGCGCCGTCTTGCTCTCCTGCAACGCGGTCTCGTTGTAGTAGAGCCGCGTGAACACGTAGTAGTGGCCGCCGCGCTCGAACACCTTCACCTTTGCCGCAAAGTCGTTCTTCTCGGCCAGGTCGCTGCCGGCGATGCACTCTTCATCGGCGAAATCGTCTTCCCGCATGGAGGTGTCAGCGCAGGCGTGCCACTTCTCCATGTCCATCCAGTTCGTGCCCGCGTTGGTCCAGACGTTGAGGTGCTTCGTCAGGAAGTTGCCGCGGCTGCTCGGCGTCGCGATGGCTTTCGTCTTCGTCGCCTCGAGCTTGTCCACCTTCGCGCTAATGCCCAGGTTCGGATTCGCCTTGCGCCAGACCTTCGGATCTTTCCAGTCGTCCCCCTCGTCGATGGTGTAGACCACGCCGAACCACGTTTCATCGACATGCGTTCCCTTCAGGACCTTGATGGTGTACGACCGGAGCTCGAAGCAGATCCCGCCGGTGTCCTTGCCTGCCGTCGTGATCCCGCTGATCAGCGGCTGGCTGCGGGCACCGTCGGCCGACTCGATCACGTCCCACAGATCGCGCTTCTTGTGCGCATGCACCTCATCGACGGCGGCGCCGTGCACGTTCAGACCGTCCTGTGTCGATGCCTCGGCGTTCAGGATCTTGAAGCTGCTCGCGGTGCTCGGGCAGGTGATGTCGTGCCGGCCCACGGTGACGCCGAAGCGCTCGCGGAACTCGCTGTCGCGCAGCACCATCTCGCGCGCCGTGTCGAACACTTCGCGCGCCTGCTCGCCCGTGGTGGCAGCGCTGTACACCTGCGCGCCCGGTTCATCGTCGGCAAACGCGAGGTACAGGCACCGGCCTGCGGCACGCGTCGATTTCGCGTTCTTGCGCGCAACCTCTTCGTAGGAGCGGCGGAACCGGCGCAGCCGGGTCGTGGCGTGCACCCAGCCGAACAGCTGAAACTCGCAGAAGATCTGCCAGTCTTCCAGCACGATCTTCGCGTAGCGCACCATGCCGTCTTCGTAGATCGGCTTCGCCCATTCCCCCTTGATGTGGCACAGCAGCTCATGGAACTGGCACGCCCGGCCGCCCTTGCGCACGTCGATCACATAGGGAAACGCCTCGGTGTTCTGCCGCTCCAGGTCCCGAAGGAATCGGCGGCACGCCAGGCGCTCGTATTCGCCTGCGACCTCCTGCCCCTCCACCACCCGCGTCGCGTACGCTTTCGCACGCTGTAGGTATTCGGTGTGAGGGCGGGTCATGGTGCGTCAGCTGAATTCCGAAAAGCCTCTCGGTTGATTGGGCGTCTGCGGCGCATCCGGCCCCGGCCCTTCCTTCTCGCCGCCCTCGCCCTCAAAGAGTTGCAGCTGCGCGCGGATGGCCGTGGTCACGTTTGCCTGTTCCGCCGGGCTCAGGCCGAACTTCGCGAGCAGCGACAGCATCATCTGCCGCTCGCTCTTGAGGATCTGGTACAGCGGGTGCTGCTGCGGCATGCCGTTGGGCGTCAGCACGGTGAACGCGCCCATGGGATCTTTCTTTTCAGAACGCAGCAGGCTCTGCCTGGCACGCAGCGAGTGCCGCAGGTCCTTCACATCCGCGATCGTTTCGCACAGCTCCTCGAAGATGTCGCTGTAGACGACGGAGATCAGGTTGTAGCGGAGCAGTTCGGCGCCTAGGCGCTTCCACACCTTGCGCGCGCCCGGGCTCAGGTTCTTCGGCACCGTGGGCATGCCCGCTTCCGGGCGGAAGGTGCTGTCCAGGTTCACCGCCAGCGGCCGCTTGCCGCGGTTGCCTTCCAGCACCTTCAGCTCGGTGGGCTTGGCGGCCGGTCCTCTTTTTCCCATGTCACCTCCTATGCCTGCTGGTTACCCCCCCACCCCCCTGAAACCTGCGCGTGCAAAAAATTGGCGGGGCGGTCGGTTTCCGCTGGCAGTACCTCTGACTTTTGACCCCGCCCCCTCCTACCCGGGCGTCCCGGGGGTCAGGGGGCCGGGGGTCGGCGCCGCGGGGGGCGGGGGGCCGGCGGGCTGGGGGTCGTCGCCCCGGTCGCGGTAGCCCGACCAGGTACGCCGCACGCCCCGCGCGCGCTCAGCCTTGCTCTTCGTGTCGTGGCAGTCCATACACAGCGGCTGCACGTTCGTGTCCTCATCGCGCCCGCCTTCCTCGAGGGGCACGATGTGATCGCGTTCGGTGGCAAGCCTCACGATGCCGACGGCCACGCACGCGCGGCATAGCGGCTCGCGGGCGAAGAGCTCGGCACGCAGGCGCTGCAAGGGCCTGCCTGTGATGCGCTTCGCGGCGGTCGGGCTCTTGGCCCACGCGGCCTTCGGGTGCAGTGCGCATCGGCCGCTGCCGTCGTGGACGAGGCGCCCGCAACCGGGGTGCGTGCAGGGGCGTGGTGCGGCGGTCGGCATGCGGCTCCATCAAAAACAAAACCCCGACACGCGGGATGCATGCCGGGGTTCCGACCCGTCGGGTGTGGGTGGGGCACACCTATGACAAGGTGCCTGAAATGTACTGGAAAGCTCTAGGGTGTAAAACTCCCCCGTGCTGCTTCGCGTCTCTTTTGCATTTCCGCAGCCCGGTCTTCGAGCCACATCGCGATGGCCTGGTCAGCCTGGCCCAGTCGCGCGTGCATCGTCGATTGCCCGACCTTCTCACGGTAGGCCGCCTCCACCACGCCGAAGTCATACACGTACACCAGGATCAGCGCCTTGGCGATCGCAGGCCGCGTGTCCTTGAAAGACGCGATGGCGCGATCCGTCTCCAGCGCCTCGGCTTCGCACACCGGAATGACCGATCCGCCGCAGCGATTGCGCGCCCACACGTCGGGTTCCGCCAGCCGGCCCAGGACCGAGCGCGTTGCGAAGCCGCCGCTTCCGCTTCCACCGCGTGACGCCCACATTCCCCAGTTTTCGAGGCGCTGCTGCACCCACTTAATCCGCGCCATGCGCCCTTCCCTCCTGCTTCGCCCACACGTGGGCAGGCCAGATGCATACGTGTGAACAGCCCAGGATCACGACGTGCTCGGCCAGCGCCTGCATCGTGCCGCCGTCCAGGCCCACGGGGTTGCCCATGACGTGGCCGCCCTCAATCGCATAGAAGCACCCGCGCTCGCCGCGCAGTGCTCGCCGCACCAACGCCCGGGCCTCGGGCCCGAAATGCTGCACCCGGTCCTCGATGCACTCCATGGTGCGGGGCATGCACTGCTTCATCGTCTCCAGCCGGTCCCGCACCACCAACTCCAACGCGGAATGGGTCGGTGCTGCTGCCCCCTGGTTCTGGGGTGGTGTCCGAGTGTCCATCCTGTCCATCCTTTTCTATAGATCACATGGGTGGGGGAGATGCCCGCGCGTAGGCGGGTGTGCGTACACCCCTGCCTGCGCCCGCCCCTGCAGTAAGGGCGCGGCGTCCTCCCCGCTGGCTTCTGGGCAATGCAGCAGCCTCAACCCCCAGAAACCGGGAATTGCTGTTGCTGGTGGTGTCCATGCAAATGCGTGGACACCTTGGACACTTGGCCACTACGACATGGGCGCGTGGCAGGCCGTCCCCGTCACTGCACCGCAGGCCGGGCGTTCTGCGCCCAGGGCTGGCACCGTGGCGCGAATCACGCCTCCAACACGGTGTGCGGTGCAGCGCGTTTCAGGCGCTGCCATTGATGGCCGGGACGAGTCCCTAGAAAGGCGCACTGTCATCCCCTTGATCGGCCAGAAAGGCAGCAGCCGCCGTCGCGGGCACCGCCGCAGATACCGGGGCAGCGGCAGGCGATCGAGCCTCGTCCGCCCCGTCTGCCTCGACCTGGTCAAGTCCCGCCACGCGGTCCTCGGGCGGCCACAGGGCGGGCCGCTGGAATCCCCATGCGCGAGTGCCGTTGATCTGCCTCTTCACCCGCTCCCAACCCTCGTGCTTGAGCCAGCCGGTGATCTGCCCCTGCAGGCCGGGCGGGGCCTTGGCAGCGTCGACACCGAGCGCCTGCACGAGCTGCGCGATGGTCACGAAGGCCGCCTGCGAATGCACGTAGGAGCCGGGGCCGGTGGTGTTCGGGTTCGGCCCGCGGGAGAGCACCATGAGCAGTTCGCTCTCCACGGCCGTCTCCACCAGGCGGCTCTCCTGCATCGGATGAAACAGGCGCCGCTCCTGGTCGGCCGTCGGCGTGTATGGCGTGCGTTGCAGGTATTGCACGTACGCCTCGGCGAGCAGCTGCAGTCGGTACTTGGCCACCCATTCCGTGTTGATGGTGTTGCGCACCGGCACGGGCCAGAACCGCCGGTTGCCGGTGCGGTCCCGCAGGTAGGTGTCTTCGTTGGTGGTGCCCACCAGCACGCACTGCCGGGGGAACGATTCAGTGGTCTTGCCGTACGCGACCCGGTAGCGATCCACCTTGGACGAGATGAACGCCTTGATGGCGCCCACTTCGGCCTTGGAAAAGTGCGTCAGCTCCGCGATCTCGTACAGCCACAGGCCCTGCACCTGCTCCTGCCCTTCTTTGCCACGGCCCACCTCGAACGGCGTGTCGCTGAAATACTCCGAGCTGGCGAGCGTCTCTACCAGCGTGGACTTGCGCAGGCCGCCCTCGCCTTCGAGCACCGGGCAGTAGTCGAACTTGCACCCGGGCTCCATCACCCGGTTGACCATTCCGAGCAGCCAGTAGCGGCCCACCAGGCGCAAGTATTCCAGCAGGGCGGGCCGCAGCGTGTCGGGGGACTCTCCCAGTGCGTGCACCAGCCAGTTGTCCAAGCGGGCCTTGCCGTCCCATTCCAGCGTGCCGAGCTGCTCGCGGATGGGGTGGTAGCGGTTGGCATGGGCCACCGTTTGGATGCCTTCGTCCAGGGCCGCCTTGCTGATCGCAGGCAGGCCCCATGTGTCGCTCATCCACTTGCCCAGCAGGAGCGCGTCCGCGTCCCGGATCTCGCCGGGCTTGCCATACGGCCATGGAAATGCCTTGCGGCAGACCACCGTGTTTCGCAGCTCGTCATAGGCCACCACACCGCGCAGCTCGTGCCAGTGCTCCAAGGCCGCTATCACCGTCTTGCGTGAGACGTTCCACCGTGCCTTCTCGGCGTCGTAGTACCAACTGAGCCAGCGCGGCACCTGGCGCTTGCCGCAGGGCACGAGCTCGTGCTCCCAGCCCTCCGGATCGCCGCCGGCATCATCACCGCCATCTGTGCCAACGGGGTCATCGCGTTTTTTTTCTGGCGCGGGCGCCGCGGCAGCACCAGCCGGTACATCCGTGAGCACGTACGCCCGCGCCAGAAATGCCTGCACCTGCTCGAACGTCCAGCCGTCCACCTCGATCGCGTCCTTGCAGTCCCAGCCATCGGGCAGCACGCCGGGCTGCTCGATCGGCAGCAGGCTGACGGTGCAGCCGTGCGTGTCGCGCAGCACCGCCCCGATCGCGCGCATGGCCTTCATGCCGGGCTGGTCGTTGTAGGGCAGGTAGGGCTTGGATGCCTTCAGCGCCTGCAGAGCCGCCTCATCGCCCTCCACGGCCTTGCGCTCCTTCGCCGTGGGCTGCTCGCGTTTGCTGTCGCAGTCGGGCCAGGCGATCACCGTCTCGGCGGCAAGCCATCCCCACGCGCATTTGTCCCAGGCCTTGCACCCGCCGGGCCAGCCAACAACGCAGTACACGCCCGGAGCGCCTGCATCCAGCACGTCCTGCAGCACCGTGGCTTTGCGCTCGCCCTCCACCAGGATGACCGTGCGCCCAGCTGGCGACGTGCCTCCGGGCAGGTAAAGCGGTCGCGGCGTCTCCCACTGCTTCCAGTGCCAGCGCGCGCCCCCCTTTGCTGCCGATTCGCAGAATGTGCGCGCGATGTCGTCCTTGCCGCCGTCGCTCGTGGCAAAGCGGACGACGTAGCCGTACAGGGCGCCGTCGCGCATGTAGTCCGACACGTGCACGATGTCGGAATCCTGGCGGTGGTGGTGGTTGAAGTTGACCGGAGGAGCGTAGGCCGGCACGGGCACGATGGCCTTCCAGCCCTCGCGCTCGGCCGGCTTTTTCGGGGGCGGCGCCGGGCGCGGCGGGCGATCAGGCGGCGGCGTGCCGTCGGCCTGCATCACCACCCCCGCTACGCTCTCCAGGCCCAGTTTGCGGGCCAGCTCCACGCAGGCCTTCGTCATGGTGATGCCGTGGATTGCCTTGTAGAGGCTCAGGAGGTCGCGGCCCTTGTCATCGCTCGAAAAATCACCCCACTCCCCCGTGGTCAGGTTGACCGAGCAGCTGGTGCCCTTGCCACCAGCGAGCGAGCCGCACACCCATTCGTGGCCGCGCACCACGCCGCCCGGCAGCCACTCGGCGACCAGCTCGTGGGCCATGGGCAGCAGCGCGTCCGCGAGTTCGGAGAATTTCAGCGGGGGAAGGTCACGCGACATGCGATCCCTCCCCTACGCGCAGCACCACACAAGCCAGCGTCCCACCGCCGGCAGACTTGCGTACAGATGACATCGGTGGCCTACCCCACCCAGTGCGTCAAGACGCGCGCAAGGCCCTGCAGCGGGCAGTCCTGGGGTGGCATCCAGTTGGCAGGCACGTATTCGGCCACGGGCCGATTGCGGTAGTCCACGCGGCGCTGCCGCGCAACGAGGAGGACTTCGGCGCGGCGCATGTTCTTGACGGTCACCTCGGCCGCCTGCAGGCCAACCTGGGCGTGTGCGGCGATCTCTCGCAGGGTAGGTGCCCGCTCGGGCGTGGCGAGGGCTTGGCAGGCCTGCAGCAGGGCTAGGCGGATCTCTCCTGCCGGCCTCACGATGCCACCTCCGGAAATGCTTCTCCCGCAGCGTCTTTGCGGCGCGTCTGGTCGACTGCCTTGAGTAGCTGGGTGGCGGTCGAGATCAGCTCGCCAACCTCTCGACGGATGCGCGCATGTTCGTTAGCCGAAATATGACTGTCCGCCAGGCTTTCGGTCACCTCTCGCACAACGTGGCTCTGCTCCCGCAGCATGTCGCCCAGGCGCGCCAGCACAGTGAAGCCACCCTCCTGCAGCACCTCGGGCAGCGGCAGCGTCATGCGGCCACACTGACCCGCGAATGCCTCCAGAATGCGCATGTCTTGCGACAGGACGGACATGGCCACGGCCGTCTCCAGGCCCAGCTTGGCCGTGCCTGTCCGGTTGACTTCATGAGCGAGGGTTGTGGCGGCCTTGCCCACGCGCGGGGCAAGCGATGCGGCGCCGCCCGGGTAGGCGGCCACCAGGTTGTAGGCAGCGTCCATGACGTTCATAGCAGGCGACCCCTCGGGTTGTTACTGACAGTGGGCCGCGGCACTGAGAGACTGAGGCCCTGATGAAGAAAAAGCACCCCACACGCCACCATGCGAAGCACTGCGCACCTGCCCGCGCGCAGCACACCCTTTGGGAGGAGGAGCCCGGCAGCATGGCTGCGGGCGTGTGGGGTGGAAGACGCCACCGCGCCCTGGAAACTACTGTCGGGCGGGTGTCCCATCCAGAAAGAGAATGCGATTTCCACGTCACATCACCTTTCGAGAGGGACACCCATGACCGGATTTCTGGACAACGCCCAGGTGGACATCACCTGCCCGAAATGCAGCCACAAAATCAAGGAGCGCCTTGGACGGCTGAAGAACAATCCGCTGCTCAAATGCCCCGGCTGTGGCGCCGAGATCCAGATCGATGCGGGCGGTCCAAAGGGACTCGCCCCCGGCCTCAAGAAGTTGGACAACGCGGTGGCGAACTTCAACCGGCAAATCAAGAAGCTCGGCAAGTAGCACGAGGGGGGCGTCAACGTCCACTGACATGCGCATGGTGATGGGATCAGCCATGCGCCACCCCCGGTACCGGCAGGGGTGCTATCGGCTCGTTCGTCGCTACGGCAGACCCCGCCGCGAGTTCGGGCCAGATTTCCCGCCAGTCTTGAGGGCAGAGAGCTATCCGCCCAACCTGGCCTACCGTTTCAGTCTCGATCCGAACCGCGACTTTCGGAGGACACGGCCGCTCAAGCCTTGCGATCTGGAGCAAGAAGGAATGCTGTATCGGAATCGCGCGGGCAAGTCGAGCTGCACGCCCGCGCTCCTGAGACAGGTAGGTGGCCAAGGTAAGCATGCGCCGCATTATAGCGATGCTTAATTAAAAAGAAAGCCATGCTGAAACACTCAATCTTTAGCATTGCTTCATGAGTGGAACGAAAGAGGTTGTGCCGGACCGTGTACGTCAGTCGGAGGCTGCTGCGCTGCAGCGCATCATTGACGCTTCGAACCTACTCAAGAAGGACGTCATCGCAAAGTCCAAGATTGGTAATCCTAGCTATCTGACCCAGTTGCTGAACGGCGATCGCCCGCTCAACTTGACCACTGCGTGCCAACTCGCCGCCGCCTTGGGCGTCAAGCTGGACGAACTATCGCCTCGTCTCGCCCAGACTGTGCGGGAAGCAGGCTATCTGCTTGAACAAGGGGTCACCTCGGTGCCGATAGTGAGAGAGCCCGAACCAGCCTATCGCGTGAGCGACTGGCCTTTTTCCAGCATCACACCAGCCGAGTTTCAGCAGATCAGCCCTATGGGCCGTGCCGAACTTGAAGGTATCGCAAGGGGAATGGTGATTGAGAGCCGGCGCAAGAAGCAGGCGGCCGCCTAAGCTCAAGCGCGACAATCATCCCGTTCCGACGGAGAGAAAGTGCGCGTTAGAGGTGCGCTATAGCACTTTGACCACGAGCAGGTAAAGAACCACGCATCCCAGTATTAGCATGCCCACCGGGCCTAGTCCGCGCACGAGGCCACTGAAAAAAGAACGCGCTATAGACCCGCGGTTTTGCTGCGAAGACTCGTCGACACGATGCGGCCGCGGCCGGACGCGTTTCGATTCTGTTGAGTACGAAAGACCGCTGCCTGGAACGCCCACAGTCAGCTTTTTCTTTCCCTTGCGGAAATTGACTGTAGCGCCTGGCGTACCCACAGACGTGCTGACACCTGACTTGCTCAGGTTGATGCGCAGACCGGGCAGCAGCTTGATCCGCTTCTGAAATCTAAAACCCATCCCATCCTCCCGACACCTTCTCTCGGCACATCGTAGCGCTCGATCACTTTAGCATTGCTATTGTGTTTTGTTTTAGCATCGCTATACTGCCCCTGCGCCATCCCGGCGTGCAGGAGCAAACATGCCGTTCACCCAGCGCCAGTACCGCGCAACCCTGATCCCCGACACCGTCCCTGCCGAGGACGTCGAATCCCTGGCCGACACCGGCCAACTCCCCACCGAGCAGATCGAGGCGCCCAGCGCTGAGCAGGCCATGCGCATGGCCGCCCAGCAGTCCGGGCTGCGCGTGCTCAAGGCCGATCGCATCAGCGAGGTGGCGTGATGCCGGCCGCCATCGAGTCCAGTGCACACGTGTGCACAGCAACGGTGGCACCACCGTGTGCAACCACCATCACCTTCACAGTGGCTGAGGGCAACCTGCCCAACCACACGGACCAGCACTTAGCAGCGCTGTGGCACATCGCCCAGGCCAATCCCGCCCCGTTCGGCGATCGCACCGCCTGCGCATTTGCGGAGCACGTGGGGCGCGAGATCATCAGCCGCTGGCTTCGCAGCGTGCCGCCCGAGCTGTGGGCGCATCAGGGCCGCCACGTAAAGGTGGTGCATCAGCAGGGCATGCAGCCCACGCTGGTCGAACGGGTCACGGCGCTCCTACGCCTGGGTCAGGATCTCACCACGGAGGAAATCGTCGAGCACCTCGGTTTGCCGCTCGGCGTGCCGATGGAAGCAGAGCTATCCGCAGCCTTGCGCGAAGCCGGAGCAACGCGGCACAAGCGCCAGCATGCTGGGGTGCGCCGTTGGGTCTGGAGTCTCAATCCAGATCGTCCGGCGACAGATCATCCGCAATGTCACTGCGCGCCTCCGCCAGCGCCTGATAGGCCACTTTCACAGTCTCCCGAATCTCATCCCCAAGAACTGTCTGTCGGCCACCCGCCGCCAGGTAGCCCGCAGCCAGTCGAACAGCCTGATCAAACTGCGCCTCGTCAATCAAATGGTGTTGGGTCACGCGCAAATCTCCCTGTTGATGAAAAGCAAACCGTGATTTTCTCCGCACCGCAAGGCTGGGGAAAGTCTGCCGATGCCAAGGCGCTACTGGAGAAATTCGGGTGCTCGGCCGTCATCGACGACTGGCAGCCCGGCGCCCCCATCTACCTGGGAATGCTGCACCTGACGCATGCCGCACCGGACCAGATCGCGGCGCCATCGGGTTGCATGGTCGTTCTGTATGGCTGACCAGGGAGCCGACATGCACTCCTACCTGATCACCATCCCCGGCCGTGCGCCCTACACGGGCCTCTATGCCGGCGCCGCGGCCGCCATCGCCCACGCCATCGAGATGTTCGGCGCCCGCGGCGCCAGCGCGAGGCGCCTGCCATGAGCGCGCCCATCCAGGTCTACGGACCCTACCGCCCCAGCCACGGCCGCCGTGCACGCCGGGCCGCAGCGCGCGCGCTGCCGCTGCTCGCATGCCTCGTCGCGGTGGTGCTGGCGTTCGCCCTGCCGGCGTTCGTCGCCGGCCTGCTCGCGGGCCGCCTGGCGCCGCTCTGACCATCCTCCCCGATCACCATGTCCATCACCACCATCCACATCATGGACACGCCCGGCGGCGGCGTGACCGTGCTTACCACCGCCGGCCAGCACGTGCCAGGGGCCAAGTACACCCCTGCGCAGACTCTCGCGCACTTGGCGCTCTACGACCTGGAGAAGTGTGCCAGCGACGTTCGCTACTGGCACGGCAAAGACCCGGCCTTGCAGCTCGTGCAGGAGTTGGTCGACCCCGAAGCCTTCGGCCACGCCGTCACGCTGGAAGTGCGCCTGCGGGCCTGTGACGTGCTCGCCCGCCCTCGCCTCGCCGCTGCAGAAACGGCAGGTGCCGCATGAGCCACCGCATCGAGACATTCGAGCAGCGCGTCTCGCGCGAAGCGCTCGAAGCCCACCGCCGCAGCGAGCGGGCTCGCAGCCTCGCAGCCCAGCGTCGCAATCGACTGGTGCACGAGCCGTCCACCTATCAACCCACCGCATCCGCGGCCGATGGCGACTGGAAGGGCTACCGCTGCCCCGAGCTGCGCCCCTTCGACGGCCGCCCCGGCGCCATGCAGGCCTTCGCCCTGCCGAGCCGGATGAACAACCGCCTGCACCACCGTGACGGCCACGTCACCGACCTGCAGGGCAACCCACTGGAGGCCTGACATGGCAACGGATCAACATGACAGCGTGACGCTCGCCCTTCCGGCACCTGGTGCAGGCCCGCAGATGCGCATGGTGCTGGTCGCCAGCATCGTCGCGAGCACCACGAACCCGCGCAAGGTATTCAAGGAAGGTCCGCTCGCGGAACTGGCCGAGAGCATCAGCGCCAGCGGCGTGCACCAGCCCATCCTGCTGCGGCCCCTGCCCGCGGCGCGCGTGGCCGACACCAGCCGCGCCACGCGCACCAGCGTGCCCGCCTGGCCGTTCGCGACGACGAACAAGGGCGAGCCGATCGAATACGAGCTGGTGGCCGGCGAGCGCCGGTGGCGCGCCTGCCAGCTGGCCGGCGTGGCCGAGATTCCGGCCATGATCCGCGACCTGACCGACGCGCAGACCCTCGAGGTGCAGGTGATCGAGAACCTGCAGCGCGAGGACGTCACGCCGCTGGAGGAGGCCGAGGGCTACGAGGTGCTGATGCGGACCAGCGACCTCAACGCCGACCAGGTGGGCGCCAAGATCGGCAAGAGCCGCAGCTACGTGTACGCCCGCCTCAAGGTGCTGGACCTGTGCAGCCAGGCGCGCGAGGCGCTGCGCGAGGGCAAGATCGATTTCAGCCGCGGCCTGCTGCTGGCGCGCATCCCGGACGAGAATCTGCAGCTGGAGGCGCTGAAGTTCTGCACCGAGACCAACTGGCAGGGCGAGGCCCCCAGCTACCGCACCTGTGCCGCGCACGTCCAGCAGAACTACATGCTCAAGCTGGGCGACGCGCGCTTCAAGATCACCGATGCCACGCTCGTGCCGGCCGCGGGCAGTTGCCGCGAGTGCAGTAAGCGCACCGGCGCCCACCCGGAGCTTTTCGCTGACGTGAGCGGTGCAGACGTGTGCACGGACCCGAGTTGCTTCCGCGAGAAAGAAGAGGCTTCCGCCGCGCGCCAAAAGGCGGACGCGCTCGAGCAGGGCCTGTCGATCATCGAAGGGCGCGAGGCCAAGGCCTTGATGCCGCACAGCTATTCCAGCCGCGTCGAAGGCTATCTGCGGCTGGACGACAAGGCGGACAGTCCGACGGACAAGCCGCTGCGCAAGCTGATCGGCAAGGCGATGGAGGCTGCAGGCGTGCGGCCCACGATGATCGCCAACCCGCACAAGGCCGGCGAGCTCGTCGCGGTGCTGTCCCCCGACCAGGTGGCGCCCTTGCTGGCCGCGGCAGGGTTTCAAGGGCTCGCGGACAACGAGCAGAAGAAGATCGAGAGCGAGGCACGTGCCGAGAAGGAGAAGGCCGCGGCCGCCAAGAAGGACGCCTACGAATCCGCATGGCGCTGGAACGTCATGCTCGCCAGCTGGCGGAGCATCCAGGAGAAGGCGCTGCAGCCAACCGACGACGTGCTGCGCGCGGTGGTCGACCACTATGTGAGCCTGCTCAACGTGGACCAGTGCAAGGCGCTATGCAAGGTGCTCGAGCTGGGCAAGGTGGCCCCGAAGGACGGCGTGGCGCAGTGGGCCGAAACCGCAGAGCCAGGCGCGGCATTGATGCTGCTGCTGGCCTACCGCGATTCAACGTACCACTCCTGGGCAGACCGATACCGCCAAGAAAGCGGCCTCAACAAGAATGCGACCCTGCGCCAGATCGCCGAGGTCGCCGGTGTGGACGTCGATCGGGTACAGCGCGAGACGAAGGAATCGCAGAAGCAGAAGGCCAAGGCAGAAGCGGAGCGCGAAGCCGCCAAGGCTGCAGCCCAGAAACCCGCCTCTACCCCATCGCCCGCTGCGCAAGCCAGCACTACGCGCGCGAAGGGCAAGCCCGCCAAGGCCCCGGCTGCGCGCGGCCCGGCCGCTGCGCCGAAGGCCACGGCGGCCGAGGCGAGCGCGGCGATCGCGGCCGGCCTGGCGGAGCTGGAGACACAAGCACAGCCCGCCGTGACCCCGGCCAAGGCCTGGCCGTTCCCAAGCGACCCGCCCGAAGGCTTCGCGTCGGCGAAGGAGACTGATGAATCGGCGCCTGCGGCGCAAGGCGACGAAGCGCCGGCTGTCCCTGACGGGCAGCCAGCGGCGGACGCTGCGCCTCGTGCCGGCGACGACGCTGCGGCCGAGGCCCAGGACGTGGCGCCTACGGCGCAAGGCGACGAGGCGCCGCCTGCCCCGGAAGGGCAGCCGGCGGCGAGCGCACTGCCCGAGGCGGGCTCGGCCGACGATGCTACGGCCGCCAGCCAGGCGCCCGCACCGGCGGACGGCGCGCCTCGCCAGAAGGCAACCGAGCTGGGCATCGACGTGCTGGTGCGGGTGCTGCCGACGGCCACCGGGAAGAAGCAGGCGCCGCACGTCGGCAAGGTTGGCCGCATCCTGCGGAAGGTCGGTAGCGAGGCCTGGGACGTCGCCATCCCCCGCGAAAAGCGCGGCGTGCCGATGTTCGTGGCGTTCCATCGCACCGAGCTGGAGGTGGCGTGATGGCAACCACCCACCGCACCACGCGGCGGCAAGGCCGCACACGCATGGACAACCTGGTGGCCGCCATGCGCCGCGCCACGCGCCTCACGCACACCGAAGTGGCCCAGGCCATGGCGCCGCTGCGCGCGGCCGAATGCTGGCTGCGCGAGGGCGTAGCCACGGCCGACCAGTGGGCCGTCGTCAACACCGCCATGTTGATTGCCGAGGAGATCGAGCGGCAGGGCGTCGTGCGCGGACTGCGCGAGCACTTCGCAGCCGCGGTGCAGGCCCTGGCCAGCATCGAGGCGCGCGCGATGCCTGGCGAGACGTGGACGGCCACCTCGCTTTGGTTCCACGAGCTGGATGCCGTGCGCGAGGGCCTGCGGCTGCACCAGTACCAGCTGGAGCAGCTGAGCTTCGGCGAGCTGCACGCGGCCACGTCCAAGGTGCTCACGCGCCACCAATCCGCCGGCGGCGCCATGGAGGCCCGCTCCCTTGAATCGCTCGGCCTGGCGCCAGAAGGAGTCGCTTCGTCATGATCGGCACACAACGGACCGGTGACTTACCTAGGGTCGTGATTCACGCGACGTCGCATGAGGGTCTGCTCGTCGACGTCGACGGGAAGCGGGGACGGCTGGCTATCGTTGACGACGAGGGGAACGTTGTTGCGGCGGGCCCGGAAGTGGCTCGCGAGGCGGAAGCGGTAGCCCTCAACAACTACCGCAACACGCTCAAAGGGCAGGGTTTCTTGCGCACCTACAGCGGTTCTCTACAACCATGACGCCCCGCCTCCACAGGCCCGCAGTTGGGGGCCTTTTTCGTGGTCGATCGGAGGTACACACTCGCTTCGGTCTGGGTTAACAATCGCAGCTGCGTTCTCCAACCTTGCACGCGCTCGAACGCAGTACTCATCGCTTGCATCGATCCCAATGTATCGACGACCCAGGCTCTTCGCCACTCGACAGGTGGTGCCACTGCCGCACATTGGATCCAGAACGATGTCATCAGCGTTGGACCAGGAAAGAACGTGATCCTCCACGAGTTTGCAGGGGAATGGTGCCGGGTGAAACTTGGCCTCCTGGTCTTCCTTGTTCTTTCCCACCACATATTCCCAAATGTTGCCCTTGACCTTCTGGGCTTTCACGGGGTTTGCCAATTTCTTTCGAGTTTGCTCGTTCTTGGAGTAGTTCTTATAGGTCGTTGTCCCAAGTTCAAGACCGGCGTGGAGACAGTCAACCATGATCGCATTATGAGTCTCCACAGCGCCCTTGCTAAAAACGAACATGTATTCGAATTCGTTGTTGTAGCGCTTACGATAGATCTGCGGAATCGGATTTTTTTTCCTGAAAATCATTGTGTCATGCAAATTGAATCCGGCTGCCATGAACGCAAGCGCATGCCTGAAGCTAGTTCCAGTTTCACTTCCTTTGACCGTCGCATCGGAGATCACCCAGACCACGATGCCACCCGGCTTGGTAACCCGATAAAGCTCAGAAATGATCTTCTCGAGGTTGAATGTGTAACCTGAGTAATTTCTTAAGTCATCGTACGGCGGCGACGTCACAGTCAGTGCAACGCTATCCTTCGGTAACCCCTCCATAATCGAGGCGCAATCCCCGTGATGAATTTGATTAACAAATTTCTCAGTCGTCATTTACTTGATACCCAGGATGTTGTTGTCCGACATGGAGCGGATAACGCTGATTCGAGATTCGATCTTGTGGACGCGCACCAGCTCAGTCAGAGCTTCCTCGTGAGTCATACGCATGATTTTCTCGCGCTCACCGGCGAGATATGCCAGAGACTCTTCCTTGGCAGCCACGATAGATTCTTGCGCGGCAACTTTTTCGTCCAGCCACAGCTGTGTCAAATGCGGTGAATGGTCCAGCATCGTGCGATTGATGGCGTACCAGTAGGCGCTGGCGTCCTTCCCCGCGTTCAAAGCTGCGGTTACCTTGAGCACTCGCTCGACGATTTCCTCAGACTTTTCGGGCCCCTCCATCACCGCATATCGGACCAACATGGCCAGATGCGAGAAGGTGAAGATGCAGACGTTCCGCACGCTCGCCTGTTCATAAATCTGGCTAGACTTCGTCGGCAGCTGGTAGATCGGGCAAACGACCATTGCGTAAGGCTTGCCACGCTTCCACCCGTCCATGGCCTGGACCTTGAAGTCCTTCTGGTTCTTCGCGGTGCGACTAAGGCGAAAGGCCTTGGCATCGGCCACGAAGCTGAAGCCCTTGGCAAAGGCCTCGACGTCGGCAGCGTCGCCACGCTCTTTGAGCACAAGGCTGCGGAAGCCGACGGCCTTGTACGCCTCACACAGCAACGAGTCGGTGTACTTCGAGTACAGCTTTTCTTCGCTGGAGTCGTGGTGATACGACTCCGGGATGTCACCGCACAGGCGCAGGTGGTCGATCAGAACCTCTGGCCCACCGGCCTTGATCTCCGCGGTCAGCTCAGCCTCGAGGCGAGCTGAGTCGTCGACAAAACTTCCACTCAGTTTCCGAATTTCTTCGACCCAAAAGGCCCGGCGAGCGATGGCGGCTTTACTGATGATCTTCATAGAATTTTTTCTTTTTTGAGCCGCACATCACGACGTGAACTAGCAGCCGCCTCAAATGGTAGCGTGCTTCAGAGATCGTCTCGGCGCCAACGCAAGCCAGACTGTCCTACCTCGCATGTCCTCCTCACCAGATCGCCGCTAAGCCGCAGCCAGTAAGGCTTTTCGCCCTGTCAAGCAGCACACAAAGACCCATCAATCGGGTATAGATCAGGTGCTTCTGGGGCAGCCGAGGCTCACGAACCCGACTTTGGGTGTTTTCGTGGGGGAGAGAACGTCGCTCATCCCCGTATTGTCCCAGTTCCGGGCGCGGGGCGCCGACCATGGCCTCCGCCGCGGTGAAATGCGGG
>Ga0308159_1001189_pt1 | contig 41175 bp, 55 predicted proteins | sample PhyCR1_FD_201040 | JGI IMG/M metagenome (GOLD analysis project Ga0308159, IMG submission 201040) | Phyllosphere microbial communities from UC Gill Tract Community Farm, Albany, California, United States - DLSLC.R1 | ecosystem: Host-associated > Plants > Phyllosphere > Unclassified | place: USA... | reverse complement strand
TCGGTTCGACTCCGGGACGCGCCTCCAGTTACACCCTGCCCGGGTGGTGAAATCGGTAGACACAAGGGATTTAAAATCCCTCGGCTGTAAGGCTGTGCGGGTTCAAGTCCCGCCCCGGGCACCATATCGAATTACTAATAAAATCAATGATAAGCAGTGTCGTATGACCGCCCCTCAGAGGCGGTTTTTTTGTGCCTGAATTCCTCTTCCTAATATCCATTCCTAGTATTATTTCCCTTTCACCTGTCCGCCAACTACAGGAACCACCACTATTTTCCTGTCATAGGCCGCAGTTTGCTCCACGTTTTTATGGCCCGTAATAGCTCTCTTTTCGTACAAATCTCCCTCCAGATCAGACACACCCTTGGCCTTCAAATCATGGAAAGTGAAATCAAAAAGAAGCTCTGGAAATTTAAGTTTTGCCGCCTCACGTGCAGCACTCCAGCGACTGTTAAAACCGTCTCGTGTGTATCCAGAACCATTAGGCTGGTGGATGATAAAAATACTGCTCATGCCGGGCTTGAGAGGTAGTTCAGCTGCCATTTTGATTGCTGCAGCAAATCGTGGGGACCACGCCTTGATCTGAGCAACACTGGTTTTGCTTTGTTTAATCAGTATCCCTTCCTCCATGATCTGGCTCTTTTTCATTGCAAGAACATCACCCTGACGGGAGCAGGTGAGATAGGCCAGTTCCATAGCAATCTTCACAATGTCCGGCGCACATGAATAGAGAGCCTGATATTCTGCATCAGTCACATATCGATCTCTCGATGTCTCCTTGAACTTTTTAACCCCCTTAGTCGGGTTACCTTTGACCATGCCACGCTCATATCCCCAGCGGTACATGCGGGACATAAATGCCTTTTCCCGGTTGGCCTGCACCCGGCTTTTTAATCCGCGTTTGTCCATGTACTTTCTGACATGCTCTGGCCGGATGGCATCAGAAGGCATAGCCCCGAAAACTGCTAAAACATTTTTTGAATATTTCAGGTAATCCCGCTGCGTTTCGCGTGCAAGCTCGAAGAAATCAGCCGATTTAAAGAAACGCTCAGCCAGTGACGCCAGCAACCTGTCATCAGGTATTTCATTTATCAGCGCTTCATATGCCGCCCATACAGAAGACTGGGCCGCATCCAGCGCACAGAGGCGTATAGCACCACCGTTTTTTGGATGGAACTCATAGGCTGACTTACCGCGATAAACGCGTGGCGGCATCCAGGCATCTGCAGCGTTTTTGCGAACACGGGCCATTAATCCAATGCTCCGAAGTTGGGTTCAAATTGACTAACCTCTGGGGCCTTCCGAGATGATATTGGATCATTAAAATGCTGCCATGTAGTTCTCGGGCGACCATCACGGCGCACTACAAAAAATATACCGGCCTGTTTCAGGCACTGGCATTGTTTGGACGGGATTTTATAGCCAGTTATTTTTTCGATATCAGCATCAGAAATAATTACGTTATTAATATCAGACATCTCGTTCTCTCCACACATACCCGCTGCAACGGGTCTGCTTGGCCGTGACATGTCACGGCATATCTATGGTTAATTTCAGTTGGTGACATCCGCTGGTGGCCCAGTAAGCTGCCTCACCCTGGCAAGGGCATGACTGCACCGGCAGTTGCTCCTTGCACTTCCCACACTGCTACTCCATTTGCTTTTCAGTTCAGTTGAATTTTTGTAGATCTTTAAAGATGCATTTCAGATACATTAAATTTGCATTTGTATAAAAAATCATTAATGTTAGAAGGCTTCAATTCATCGTTCGAACATACGGATATGTTAAAAACTTCTTAGGTACAGAGTGAGCATCCATACAGCCGTATCAGCTAAATTATCTGAACTAGTTCATCTACTTACCCATAGCGAAAAAGAAATTTTTAGCGCAGAGAGTAATGAAGAAATGGTGGAGTTGTACCTTGTCCTGGGGGCACTCCTGCAATTGACATATAATTTGAAAATCAAAGCGTAATAAGCAGTTTTAAGAACATTCAAGCACCCTAACGCAAATATGAACCTGTTAAGCACAGGTTCTTGCCATTTTCCTCTCCTCAATAAATTGTTTTTCTTTGAGCTTCAAAACGTTATGCGCTTAAATTCTCCTAACCACACCTACAAGTCAGTTTGCCAGCCTTCATCTCCGTGAATGCTCCACCACGTTTGCCCGAACCAAGTCAGGAAACCCTATTCATTCCAGATACAACCCACTGGCAATCAGTCGGGCGCGTCGTTTAGCTGCAGCACGGTGGCGCTTGATAGCCTCTTCTGAGCGGTCATTGCTCTGGTTGATTACCATTGGCGGCAGTGCGCGGGGAGCAACACGGCGGGGATACCTAATCAGCGTGTATGTACGGTCGATAGAGTTACCACTGAGGCGAACCGGATTAGATGCCTCAACCTGCAGCGTTTCTCCGCCGTGTCGCAGGGTATTAAGGATTAGCCGGTTGAACTCACGAAGGCTCATACCAAATCGCTCGGCCAGCTCACGACCAGTCGCTGGTCCTTTGGATAGCTGCCAGGCAAGTTTTTCGCTAAACCCGGCGTTCGGACCGTTGCTGCGGCGATATTGGGCGATTTTTTTCATAATTGCGCCTCCTGCTGAGCAGGGCGGGAACATGCTGCGGAGCGGGGTTTCGTCAGTTCTGTGCGTGCGGTGCGTTTCAGGTTGAGCTGCGAAACCAGCCGTGATGTGTAATCGCCAGGAGTGTTACAGATGATGCGTGGTTGGGGGTGTTCGTCATAAAGTTCTGCAATCAGATCATCAATAAGCTGATTCATAATCCTTTCCTCGATTGTGGCTGGTGGGCTACTGCAATAGCCCACTGCCGTTTCTCCACATTGAAAATTGAGCCTGCTTTTAACCACTTCAGGCGAGGTGGTTCCTGTTATTCCCCAACAACAAGGAATCGGTTAATCTAAATAACCCCAACAACAAAAAGGATTTAAAATGCCTACTATCCAAACTACGATTGAGAGCGATTTCTCACCTGAAGGACTGGCGGCTGACATACGTGCTCTAAAAGTGGCTGTGGGTTTAATTGCTGCGAAAATCCCAAAAGATCATAATCCTCATAGTATTTGTGACTCATTAGACGGGATTGGCGAGCACAGTACTTCTGAGTTGTCTGCCTTTATCCGTGAAATTCTCGACAAGGCGCATCATCAACCCTAAAGGTATACGTTACGCTGCGCTTGCAGTTATCAGCACCGCACAGCTCTTGCAATAGAGCTGACAAGGTACTCATTTCATCCTTTAGCTCAGGTTTGTATGAAGGGTCAATATGAGTCTTAGCCTGTAAGAGCGCCGTTCTGGCTTTACCTACTGCTATCACTGACGCCCAAAAAGTATGTGGCGTCAGTTCTTTCACCTGTGACATACACTTCTCCTTAATGGCAGTTAGCCACTGCAACAGCCCACCGCCGGTCTCCACACTAAAATTTTTTAAGAGAGGCTTTCTACGAACTCAGCAAAGCTGAGCGCCTCTTCGCCTTCTTTCAGACCATAGAAATATTCCTCGTATGCTTCATCCATCTCGTTTACCTCTGTGAGTTAAGTTAAAACGAATGTTCGCATTTACGGACTTCTTGGTCAATAGTTTTTGTTCGTATATACGAACGCAAGCGGGTGGGGCCGTCAGTGCGGCCATTATTGAGGTATTAAATAGAAGGGGTTAAGGAAGTTTCGTTTGAACTGACACACCAGTAGCGATGATTTGAGTGAGAGACTCTAACTCAATTGTCTTATATCCAGAGTTTACCGGGGCAAGGTATGCGCTAGGACCGTCTATAACTAACTTTTTGATGACAGCTGCATTACCGATCTTAGACAGAACAATTTGGCCTGATTTGGGCGATTTATCAGGATCAAAAATGACAATAGCACCCTCCGGAATGAGGCCGTTCATTGAGTCATTATCCATTACTACAGAGAACGCATGGGGGGATACGTCATCAGTAACGGTAGTCCATTCTGAAAATTCGGGATTGTTTTTCATCACATTTCTCCAGTCCCCCGCCTGCGCCAGAGAGACTAGCGGCACCTTCTGGAGTGGCCTTTGATCCACCTCACTGTGAATACTTCTTTGTGAGTGATTACCTCCATTTATTAACCAAGCCTCTGTTACGTTTAAAATCTTTGATAATTTGGGAATGTGCGTCGCGGAAGGGTTATTATTTCCATTTACCCACTGGCTCACAGTGCTTTTAGATGCTCCAGTTCCTGCCACTATATCCCTGCTTCTCAGGTTAAGTTCCTGCATTCTGCTAACTATGCGCTCACTCATCGTCTGATGATATTTACTGTTCATTGCTGTTCGCTTTGTTGAACTTTGGTTGTTTGAATTATTGACCAAAGCGCGTCCTTGTGGGTAAACTCTCATTGTTCGCTTTTACGGATGAGATGATTATGAAAAAGGCAGAGGTTTTAAATTACTACGGTGGAGTTACTGCAACAGCGCGATTTTTGAACATCGCAAAATCCAGCGTTAGCGGATGGCCGGACCCTATCCCCTGGAAATATGCACTTTTGATCGCCGAGGTTACGAATGAACTCAGCTTTAGCAAAAGTGATTATCCGCAATTAGCGCCCTTATATGAACCACAGCTGGAGGCATTGCGCCGTGGGTAATGAACCTAAATGGAAGGCTGAGCGCCAGCCAGCCTGGATGATTAAAGCGATCCGCAAAACTGTCGCCGGTCTGGCTGGTGGGTACGCTGAGGCCGCTGAAATTTTGGATGTGACTGAGAATGCCATTTTCAATCGGCTTCGTGCTGGTGGCGATCAGTTGTTCCCGATTGGCTGGTCATTGCTGTTACAGCACGCAGCTGGCAGTCATCACATTGCAACCGCCATAGCCAAAACATCTGGCGGCGTATTCGTGCCATTACCGGATGTTGAGTTGGTGGATTACGGCGATATCAATCAGCGACTGCTGGAGGCTATTGAGCAGATCACCCGGTACTCACAGCAGGTAAGGGCAGCTATTGAGGATGGAGTGGTAGAACAGCACGAACGCGAAGTGATTGACGAGGAGCTACACCGTGCCATTACCAAACTACAGGAGCATACAACGCTGGTTTACAAAGTTTTCTGTGCTCCAGAAAAGTGAAAACGCCGGGTTGCAGCCCAGCGTTTTCGGCGACTACATCAATTAGTGTGGAGAAATAATCGCGTGAACAATTTAAACAGATCCCGGAATTATCCGCAATTCCGCTGCCTGCCTATGACGGGCGGGCGCAGTCAGGAGTCATTCCGTTATTCGCTCAATTTACCTGACGGCCACCACGCAGTTAACCACAGTTTTGTTGAGTGGGCTGTGGGTGAACACCTCCAGAAATTACGCAAATCAGGGGGCTAAATGCCCCAACTATCAGACGAGATTATCCAGCCGTGGGTCGCGCGCTATGCCGATCCACGCGGTGTGATTGTTGAAACCATTGGCGTTGATGTAGCGAATAACAGGGTACTGTTCAGGCGTCCAGGCTATCCGCACGTCTGCGTCCAGCCCCGCAATCTATGGGGCCAGAAATTTCGGAGAGTTAGTGATGAGCGTTAAATTGTCTGCATACGTCTGGGACGGTTGCGCAGCGTCAGGTATGAAAATCACCAGCGTGGCCATCATGGCACGCCTGGCTGATTTCTCCAGCGATGAGGGGATTTGCTGGCCGTCAATTGCCACAATCGCCCGGCAGATAGGCGCTGGTCTCAGTACTGTACGCACCTCAATACGTAAGCTTGAGGCCGATGGCTGGCTAACCAGTACCGCACGGCGTAAGGGGAATCGTAACACGTCGAACATGTACCAGCTGAACGTCAGGAAGCTGCGAGAGGCTGCTGCTGCTCACCAGCCAGAATCTGATGCGTCAGAATCTGCCCCGTCAAAATCTGATGCACCAAATTTTGATGCGTCAAATTTTCACCCGTCAAAATCCGGCCAGAAAACGGGTTTTCACCCCCCAGAATCTGGCGACGATCCGTCAGTAAGATCAAAACATGATCCATTAGATAAAAACCTCTCTTGTCCGGACGCTTCGCGGCCAGACGACTCGCCTGTGGATAACCCCGATCAATTCCTGGCTCGCTTTCCCGACGCGGTGGTTTACAGCGAGAAGAAACGTCTGTGGGGCAGCCATGAGGACTTGAAGTGCGCGGAATGGATATGGGGGCAGATCACTCAACTCTACGAGAAGGCGGCAGAGGCTGACGGCGAACTGGCAAGGCCCAAAGAGCCGAACTGGGCTGCGTGGGCGAATGACGTGCGCCTGATGTGTTCGCAGGACCAGCGCACACACTTCCAGATTTGCAAGATGTTCAAACGCGTTCAGAGCGATCCGTTCTGGTGCCGGAACATCCTCAGCCCTTCAAAACTCCGCGAAAAATGGGATGAGCTGGTAGTAAGGCTCGGTCCGGTTCAGCGGTCAGTTACAGACATTTCACCAGTCGATTACGCCATCCCGGAAGGGTTTCGCGGTTATTAAGGGATTTCAAAAATGACTACGCTATCGAAAATTTACGACAACAAATCTAAAACTGAAACGAACATCACTACTCGCAAAACCTACCTGCTGGGCGTTGATGAACTCTATGTCGAGATTGGTTACAACATCCGGGAAATCGATCATACCCACGTCGAGGAGTTCCGTGATGCCTACATCGCTGGTGAGCAGGTGCCTCCGCTCGCTGTACAGGTAACTGAACAGGGCATAAAAATCATCGATGGCCACCACCGTTACTACGGGGCCAAACTGGCACAGGAGGCCGGTTATGACATACGACTGGAATGCAAAGATTTCGTGGGCAGTGAGGCAGATCGTATTGCCTTCATGGTCACATCCAGTCAGGGGCGTGCACTGGAACCACTGGAGCGAGCAGCTGCATACCAGCGCCTGATTAATCAGGGCTGGGAACCGGCCCAGATTGCCAAAAAAGTTAAACGCTCAATTACTGACGTCGAAAACCACCTGTCGTTGCTGACATCTGGTGATGAGCTGATCGCACTGGTTAAAAACAAAGAGGTTGCCGCCACTACCGCTGTCGCGCTGGTTCGTGAACATGGTGCGTCAGCAGGCAGAGTGGCAAAAACGGAACTGGAAAAGGTCAAAGCAGCGGGCAAGAAAAAGCTGACCAAAGCCGCCGCCATGACGCAATTCAGTGCCAGGCAGTCTCGCCAGCTGGTGGAACTGTTAGCCAAACATTGCCAGGCAGAGCAGGATGAGGAGGGCGCACGCGTTACTCTGACGCTTGAGACTGACCTACAGGTAGCTGAGTTGATGGATATCATTCAGGCCGCCAGAGAGCATTACGGCGTCACGCCATCCGTCAGTGAACAACCGGCACCGGCTGAGCCTGAGAACGACGAGGGTGATGACCTACCGCTGCTGAAACATGAAATTCTGGAGCAGAGCGGCGTCGAGGTCTGGGCCTGTATTCAGGCGGCGTTCAAAATCAAATCCCAATACACCTACGCTCAGTCTAAATATGCACACACATGGGCGGCAGATTCTGTCGAGCACCCTGAGCACGTAGTTGTTCCAGAGGAAACCATCCAGTCAGCCCTGCGATTCATCCAGCAGCACCAGGATGACCAGGCGATCAAGCAGTGGTTATCTGAGCAGCATGATGATCCAGAAGTAGTGGAAGAGCAGTTGCAGCGGTTCTCAAGTGTGCTGATTGGTTTGCGGCAGGACCAGCCATGCACGGTTCAGGAGTTCATCGAGCTGGTGGAACAGACCGACCGTGATTGCTGGTCCAATTACCGCATGCTGCGTCAGGCCGTGCGCGAGGCCGCAGGTCAACTGACTATCCCGGACATGGGAGAGTCGCAGTGAAAAATGACTTTTTAGCGGTGCTGTTGATATGCGCTTTAGCCTGGGTGCTGAGTGGATGCCTCAGTTGGCTGGCAATCAGTTGCCCAGCATACAGATACGCATGCGCAATTCTGGTCTCGCTGGTAGCGGCGTTGGTTGTGACGCACCACCTGCTCAAACGTCTGATTGGGAGGGCAGCATGAGAGCGCTGCTCACTCCCGAGGTTGCACCACTCACAGGGATTGTGCTGTTTAAGCCGGGGCCGGACCTACTAAAACTTTTTAAGGGCCGCGTGGTGATCAGCACGCCCACGATGGATCTGTCAGACAAACCGTCAGGGCTGCTGAATGACAGCACGCAGCCACTACTGGATGAACCCTCACTGGCGGCGTTCTTCAGCCATGAGCGCGTTATTGCGGCTGCTGGTGGGCAAAATGCGCTGGCGTCATATGTTCAGTCACTCGGTTACTGTCAGTGGGAACAACTGGGAACCTGGCACTATCACGAATTCACAATGGCAGAGACTGAGAGTGGCCCGGTATCGATATGCTGCAGCCACGATACTGAGTTCATGAAAAACGGCATGCCGGGCCGTATGGATGCCATTGCGAAACGGAACACTGCACTGTGGATCATCAGAGTCGCCTGCAGACAGATGGCACTACATGGCGATCATCTACTCACACTGCCAGAACTGTGCTGGTGGGCGTCACTGAATGACGTTGTTGATCTGATTCCAGAGGCACCGGCACGGCGCGTTCTGCGTATGCCTAAAGACTCCATCCCGCAGGGTGAGCTGAAAGAGTCGCTGATCGCACCAGTGAGGCTGGCCACCGAAATCATTCAGGAGGCCGCGCAGGAGGTGAAGAGAGTTATCACCCTGCAAGCCGATCCTGAGTCACCAGAGTCATTCATGCTGCGGCCAAAGCGCCGCCGCTGGGAGAGCGCCAAATACACGCGATGGGTAAAGTCGCAGCCGTGCGCGTGCTGCAATATGCAGGCAGACGACCCGCATCACATCATTGGATATGGACAGGGGGGAATGGGTACGAAATCCCACGACTTATTTGTGATACCGCTTTGCAGAGCGCATCACGATGAGTTGCACCGGGATGTAAGAGTGTTTGAGGCGAAATATGGCAGCCAGATATTGCTGCTCTTTCGGTTCCTTGATTACGCCATAGCAGTTGGCGTTATAGGTTCAGTTAAAAATTAATAGTGTGGAGATTAATATGCGTGACATATTACAAGTTTTGGATTTATGGGGTGCCTGGGCTGCCAGCGATAATAGTGGTGTTGACTGGCACCCTGTAGCTGCGGGGTTTAAAGGCCTTATACCTGATTGTAGTAAGACTCGCCTTCAGTGCAGTGATGATGAAGGGCTTTCAATTGATAGATGTGTCGCACGCTTACGAAAATACAAGCCAGAAGAGTATGAGTTAGTGATTGCTCATTTTGTAATGGGTATCTCCTTAAGAAAAATTGCAAAAAAAAGAAATTGTTCTGACGGAACTATAAGGAAAGATTTGCAAAATGCCTTAGGTTTTATTGAGGCGGTTGCAGTTATGACATATTTAAAATAATTAAAATGGTCGCAATGCGACCATTAACCAAAGATATAATGTTGAGCGTAGGGGGTTAGGAAAAAATAGAACTTCAATGTTAAAAGTATACCTACAACCACAAAAGCAGCCAAGGCAATAAAAATTGCTTTTTGTATGAAAATTCTACTCCTTAGGCTTTCAAAAGTTTTTTGTATATCACTATAGATACTCTCGCATTTTATTTCTGCTTGATTTTTTTGATGATTAATTTCATCGGAGATTGCGGATAACGTTTGCCATTGGTTGAACATTACAAATATGATCATAGCCGTGAAAAAAATCGAGCCTAATATTACTGCAGTGTTTATTAGGGCTTGCGAGTCCCAACCATTAGCTTCTTTCATTTGAGTTGCTACAATAATTGTAGCAACAGGTATACCTAACAATTGGTTTTGGATATCACTAAAGACTTTGTGTATCTTGCCCATTTCTTCGATTTTAGCCACTCGAAGCTGATCAAGAACTTTTTCATATGAAAACCCAGAAATATAAATTCCATACCCTTTATTGTAACTTTCACAAAGCTGAGTCATATCATTGATCAAATATATAAAGGCGGATTCCTTAGGTTTGGTATCGCTCATTGATTTGATAGTGTTTGCAAGAATCGTTAATTTAATGCCTCTGTGAGCATCTATGGAAAACGAAGCAAGGAGATTTTTAACTTTTTCTTCATCTAGGGATTTAATCGCGATAGAATCAAAGATGACTGGTATTTTAGTCACATTCGTTTCAAGGAAAACAAGCTCGCAGTTGCTCTCATCAAGGTATGCGGCGCTTTCTTTAAATAAAGATACGAGCCTTAGGATAAGGCGGTATTTAATAATATGCGATGGATGGTTTTGATCCTTATTGTAATAATCATCTTCAAAAATATAATACGATTTAGCTTCTTTTATGCGGTTTTTGCTGTTCTTTATATAGTCCTCAAAAGTTGCATGAAGTTGACCAAATTTTATCTTTGGGGTGCTAAAGTGAAGGGTTACTGTATTGCCAACTTGAACAGTACCTGATTGTAAAGTTATACCAAAATCTTGAGGTTGAGCTAAGGCGTCACTAATACATGTGCATAAGTCCACAGTGGATATATAAATTGTTCCCACTGTATAATTTGTAGTAAATATGGTCTGCCTATACAGCGTGACCAAATCTCCAAAGTCAATCATCTTCATCCTCACCTAATTCGGATAAAATTTCATCCTTAAGAGTATCCGGAACATCTTTTAATATCAATCTATTATTTTCTTCATCATAATATACGGTTCCATCATGTAATGCAGCTCTATCAAAATTTAATGACCAATGCTGAGATCTCCCTTTAAAGCTAACTAAAGCTCTAATAATATTTGAATCAGGCACAAATCCGTCTGAAAACTCAAGATCTTCACTGGCTAGTTTGTTTACTAATAATTCTGGTTCTGCTGGCCATAATTCATTAGCGAAAGTTTGCGTATCGAATTGGTTGCTTGATTTAGACAGTTGCTTTAATCTTTCGTGAGATTTATTAAGGAACTCTTCACGCTCTTCAGCTTGTAAGTTCCTTTCATTTGCAAAATCAATCAGGGCATCTTTTAACTTAGTAGTTTCCTCTTTTGCTAGCAAAATATCATTGCAGCCAAGGAATTTTCTAAAATAGGCAGCAACAGCATTTTGACCCTTCAGAAAACTAATATAATGATCTTTACCGCTGAGCCATCCCGTTACATCAATACGTCCTGCTACACGTAATTTTGCAATATCAAGATATTCACTTGTTTGTATATCAAAATCGTGGACAGTAGCCCCTATTGCAGAAGTCAAAATAGCCACCAAAAGAAACTGATTATCATCAGTTTCTGTATGTGCTATTATTACGAAACCACCAGTAGACATAGTCTCTTCATCGGCCCTAGCTTTTAAATGTTCTAACATTCGAATGCTAGTAGAATAGAAATCTACCTCTTTTGTTACAAAGTAATCGTTTACTATCCCCTTCATAGGAAAATTATCTAAGTTATCTTCAAACTTTCCATATCCTTTGCTGGCTCGGCCTGAGTATTTCTCAGTAAGATCATCGGCCAGTCTTTGAGATGCAGCCTGAACATTTTTCTCTTCAGGAGAAGGTAAAAGTGAAGCATTTCCTCGTTGTTCCTTGTTCATTATGTGAACAACAAAGTGACGTAGAATGGTGTTTCCTGCTGTATGTTCAGTCATTGAAAAATCCTTATCAAAAATCCGAAGCCCATTTTTTTTCGATAGTACTGCAAAAAATACTAATGCGTACGCATTTTAATAGTTATTGTGATAAGAGTATCTTCTGAATCGGACTCCTTATCAGCTTAACGCCAAATCATCTATGTTTTTTGTTTGGTAAGCTGCTACCTCATTCATAGTTAACCAGCTTTCACCCAATGAGAGCTTGCTGGCAAGTCGTCTAAAGCATCACGATAAGTCTGAGTCCTCCTAAAAATGGAAGGAACAATTGATAGGTTATCGGCATCACAAAGCTTTAGTTGAGAGCTTTTAAGCCAATTCGAGAAGTTAATCCCTCAAATTCACATAAGTTATTCTTAACAAATAATTTTTCTATGCAAAAAGATGAAATTCCCGGTGTTGAATTATTCAACGCCGATTGTTTGCGCGTGCTTAAAACTATGCCTGACGACTCAGTAGACCTGGTTATTACCGATCCGCCGTATTTCAAAGTTAAACCTGACGGGTGGGATAACCAGTGGAAAGGGGATGAAGATTATTTAAGGTGGTTGGATTGCTGCCTGGCGGAGTTGTGGCGGGTGTTAAAACCAAACGGGAGCATCTATCTGTTCTCAGGGCATCGACTCGCATCTGATATTGAAATCATGATGCGAGAGCGTTTCAACATACTTAACCACATCATATGGGCTAAACCCTCTGGCTGGTGGAATGGCTGCAATAAAGAAAGCCTGAGATCATACTTTCCCTCAACTGAGCGCATACTCTTTGCAGAGCACTATCAGGGACCGTACAAACCCGACGCGTATAGCCGGAAATGCAGTGAACTCAAACAGGCCGTACTGGCACCGCTGATTAATTATTTCCGTGATGCCCGGTCAAAGCTGAGTGTAACCGCTGCCCAGATTGTTGCGGCAACCGGTAAGAAGCACATGGTCTCGCATTGGTTCGGCACCAGTCAGTGGCAGCTACCCAGCAAGGCTGACTACCTCAAACTGCAGGCGCTGTTCACTGAGATAGCTATTGCACGCCAGCAATCAGGAACGTTTGCCGCACCGCACCACCATCTGGTGGACACATATCACTCACTAAACCGTAAATATCTGGAGTTGCAGGAGGAGTACAAATCCCTGCGCAGGTATTTCGGCGTCACGGTAGCGGTTCCCTATACAGACGTATGGACTCATAAACCGGTTCAGTTTTACCCTGGTAAACACCCCTGCGAAAAACCTGCCGATATGCTGGAGCAGATCATCAACGCCAGCAGCAGGCCGGGTGATGTAGTGGCTGATTTTTTCATGGGGTCAGGGTCAACGATAAAGGCGGCCCTCAAATTGGGTCGCTCAGCAATTGGTGTAGAGCTGGAAGAGGAACGTTTCCGGCAGACGGTTAGCGAACTGAATCAGCTAATCGAGTAAATCAGAATTTATTAATCATTAAGGGGTACCGCTAATGGCTGAGCCATTAAGCACCGGCGCTACTGCAACCGTAGCTGGCTGGGGCATTGTCACGTCTGCGCTGGTGGGATTCATCACCTCTGTAGATTACTCAATCGCGTTTGGAGCGTTTGCCGGTTCGATGTGTTTTATCGTTACCGCCAGTGATCTGACGAGGCGACAGACATTTGGGTATTTTCTGTTTGGCTATGCCGCTGGTGTCTTTGGTGCTGGTTTCGTCGCTGACAAGTTAGAGAACTATTTCGACTATCGAGAAAAACCACTGGACGCTCTGGCCGCTGTAATCATTTCCGCTGCTGCGGTGCAGGGTTATTTCTGGCTGAAAAACGGCGGCGTTTCAAAACTGCCATTCGTCAAAAAATGGATGGGGGAAAAATCATGATCAGCAACGATCTTCTAACAGTAATTGACGTCGCCATTTGCGCGGCAATCGCATTACGCCTGATGGCGTTCAGTAAAACAGGACGAACTCATAAACCCGGCATTACATGGATAGCAGCAGGACTGATTGTGTTTTATGGCAATTTCGTATTGCTATGGGTGTTTGGGCATTACTACGCCAGCGGCTGGCCGGTTGTAATAGCTAAGGCACTAATCTGTGCTGCAGTATTTGCAGCAAAAGGTAACGTTGCGCGCATTGTTTCATATCCAACGGAGGGGAATAGTAAAAAATGACAGGCAAAAAAAAACCACGAGGTATCCGCAACAATAACCCCGGAAACATTCGCTGGGGAGATGAGTGGCAGGGGCTGGTAGATAAGTCTCAGCGCACTGATAAATCATTCTGTCAGTTCATCTCACCGGAATACGGCATCCGCTCGATGATCATTATCTTGCGCAATTATCAAAGTAAACATGGGCTGCGCACGATTACCGGCATGATTAAACGTTGGGCTCCGCCTAACGAGAACAATACTCAGGCCTATATCGACAGCGTGGCGCAGGCAACTGGCACGAGCGCAGATCGCCTAATTGACCTAAACGACAGCCGCAAACTGTTTCCTCTGCTGCAGGCAATCATCCGGCATGAAAACGGCGTTCAACCATATGATTACGGCGTGTTCGTTAATGCCTTTAAACTTGCTGGCTCCTGATGGTGAGCACAATCCATGAGTAGAATTTTTCTGACTGGTTTAATTATTTCTGTAATCCTCGTGCTTGGCTGGGCTGCTGACCATTATTATGACAAAGCTGTAACTTGGAGAACCGTTGCACAGCAGTCGCAGCGACTATCCAGAGAGCAGGCAGCCACCATATTAGACGCGAATGAGCGCCAGCTTAATGTGGCCGTTCTTGATGAGAAGTATACGAAGGAGTTAGCAAATGCTAAAGCCGAGCTTGATGCTCTTAAGCAGTGTGTTGATTCTGGTAAGTGCAGGCTGCGTCTCAAGGCCATCTATACAAAAGATAACTGCGCCAGCACCACCGGCATGGATGATGCAACCGCCCCCCGACTTAATAACGCCGCTCAACGGGATTATTTTACCCTCAGAGAGAGGATAGAAGTTGCCATAAGACAAATAGAGGGGTTGCAGCAGTACATCAGACAGCAATGTGTAAAATAAAGTGTTGAAAATATCAATGAGATGATTTATAAAAAATGCGTCTGAGTTCAAAATGGAGGGAAATATGTTAACCAAGCTTTTGAACTTCAGTCGGGGACTGGTAAATCATAATGATTTACAGCGGTTGCCAGTTTAAGCTGGGCCGTAACTGAATTAGCCTATATCGTCAGTGGTAGAGACTGAATAAGACTTGGGGTCATCTTGCGACGCATTGCACCCATTTTGATGGCTTGCATTAAGATTGGCTCGGCTACGTGGAGACCCGCTAAAACGCAAGAGGCTGACCTACCATTATTCCCCACCAGCCGACCCCAACCTCTTTGAACCGCCGCAAGGCGGTTTTTTGTTGTTGTTAATACACGTATGTACTGGTGCGTCCGATAATACTTGCTTGAGGTAGAAGCAAATCAGCTCAACTAAACTATTTACAGCAGGTGCAAAGGCGAGAGCTAAAAAGAACCAGTGGTTGTACATAAAAACTCCTCTATAGATTTTTAGTAAAAAAGCTTTGTATTCTATTGTGAGTCTTAATGCAGACGACCAGCTTGTCTCTTATAGGAGACAGCAGTATTTGGGCGCATCTATACCAAGAAATTCCCTATGCACGTCAAATCTGTAATTTACACGATATTGGCCGGAACAAATCGAGTCCGTACAGTTTTGCTTCTCTAAAGAATCTCTCAGAGCTAATGTATGGCTTCCATTCTTAACAAAAGAGATCTTTATGAGTTACGAGATGTATGAGGTGATGAAACAGTATCGGTTCGAAGTGTATGGGCTAGGTCCAGTTAAGGCCGAAATCGTAAAGACCATACAACCCCAAATCAATAATCCTTATTACTGGCGTTGTAATTATATTTATGATGGCTATGCACCAAATCATGGTAATTCCCTTGAGCTTGCCGAAGAAGAGCTCAAATTTTACATAGAAAATTTTGACGTGCCGTCTGCAGAGTTAGACCCGGATTATTAACTAAGCCGCCTTCGGGCGGTTTTTTATTGGAACAACCGATGATTGTTACAACCGATGCCACTGTCATTGGTGGCAACAGTATACGTGGGATATCAACACCCGGCTCCATCGTTATTGGCGTTCAGAATAAGCCACCAGCCGACACGATATTCATCCAGAACGATAGTAACAAAACACCCACGTCGCCGTGGTTTGTAACGCAGATAGATGGCACGCATTACACGATGATGAACGCGACCGCGCCCAAAGGCTGGCAGTATTTGGGGGCATTCCTCGTCAGCGGTGAAACTGGTGCTCAAATCGGGCGTGCAGATGGTGCAGTCTGGACAATATCTAACTCCAGCATGGTGCAGCATATAAGCACATCCGCTGGTGGTCAGGCTGCTGTCAGTATCCTTACTGCCGGAACATGCACGCTGACCGTTACGCTGCGCAATATGGTTTCAACGCTTGTCATAACAGCCAAATAATTATCAGGAGCAAAGGTGAAAACCATCAATCTGGATTTAACCGATGAGTGGCAGCTTGTTGCCGATACTGACCAGACCTATGATGTTCAGGTGGAGTTTGGGTCGGCATTGTTCTGTCTTTCTCAGGATGCGCCTGACGCGTCTCAGGCAGGCCAAACCGTCAGGCCGGGGCGGTGGCTGAAATTTTCCGATCTCAGGGTATGGTTCAAAACCACGCTGACTGGCTCATATATTTCTGTGTCGTCATACGACACCCCGAAAAGCTAATCAAATGAAAATTATTCTCATTTGAAAAGGTACTCCCGGCAGAAAAGTTCACCGAGGGGGCGGCGACACGCGGAAAGCGGCTGGTTTTTGAATTTTCATGCTGTCAGCAGCAGGTCTTTTAACTTTCTGATTATATTGAATTAAACCTCAATTCTGGTGACAAAAACTTTTTTGCCGTGTCACCTCACTCACTTCTATTGTATTGATTTCATTCAGTAATAAGCAAAACCACCTGACAACGTGAGGTGCCGATGTCAAATGTCAGCAATCTGGGCGACGCTTACAACTGGAGCGTAGCGAGAATTGCTGAGGCTTTCGGCTTGAATCGCGGAACAGTAAAAAAGCGTCTGCTTGAGGCTAATGCCCCTATCGCCAGTATGGTGCGCGGTAATCCTGTCTATGCGTTAAAAGATGTCGGTCCTCTGCTGTTTGGTAAGCCGGAACAGGGCGATCCTGATGATATTCACGATCCCTCTAAAATGTCGCCTAAAGACCGTAAGGACTGGTTTCAGTCTGAGAATGAGCGCGTAAAGCTGGAAGAGTCCCAGAAGAAACTTGTTCCGGCTTCAGATGCACACAGAGAAATGGCGCTGATGATAAAAATCATTACGCAGGTACTCGACACCTGGCCCGATAAGCTGGAAAGGGACAGAGGGTGGAGACCGGATCAGATAGCCGAAGCTCAGAATGCTATCGACGAAATCAGGGAGGCGCTGGCGGCAGACATTCGAGATTATGAGGACGACTAAATGTTTGCATCAGTAAGTGCGATTCGCAGAGATGTGTCGGCATTACTAAAAGCGCCACGGCGGATGCCTGTAGCTGATGCGGTGGCAAAATATATGCGTGTGCCGCTCGGGGCAGGTAGTTCGCTTCCATGGGAGGCAGGGCTGACGCCTTATATTATTGAGCCGATGAATTGCCTGGCATCGCGTGAATATGACGCGGTTGTTTTTGTTGGTCCCGCTCGTACCGGTAAAACGGTTGGCCTCATTGATGGATGGATTGTTTATTCCATCGTGTGTGATCCGGCTGACTTTCTTCTGATACAGATGACTGAAGAGAAAGCCCGTGAACATTCAAAAAAACGTCTTGATCGTACCTTTCGGGTCAGTCGCGCTGTCGCAGAAAGAATGAGTCCCCGCTCAAATGATAATAACGTTCACGACAAAACGTTTCGCGCTGGCAACTACCTGAAAATAGGCTGGCCATCGATAAACATCATGTCTTCGTCTGATTATAAATATGTGGCGCTGACTGATTATGATCGCTGGCCTGATGATATTGACGGGGAGGGCGACGGATTTTCACTGGCGTCAAAACGCACCACCACCTTCATGTCCAGTGGTATGACGCTGGTAGAAAGTTCGCCAGGCCGGGAAGTCATTAACAGTAAATGGCGCAGGCAGTCACCACACGAAGCGCCGCCATCAACGGGCATTCTGTCTTTGTATAATCGCGGCGACCGCCGCCGCTGGTACTGGCCCTGTCCGCACTGCGCCGACTACTTTCAGCCCGCTATGGAAGTGATGACCGGCTATCGTGATGACCCCGATCCGGTTATAGCCAGCGAAGCGGCGCACATCTGCTGTCCTCACTGTAATAACGTCATTACCGCTGACCAGAAACGCGAGCTGAATATTGCCGGTGTCTGGCTGCGGGAGGGCGAAAAAATTGATGCTGCCAGACAGCGTGCTGGCGAACCACGCCGCTCACGCATTGCCTCATTCTGGATGGAGGGGCCAGCCGCCGCTTATCAGACGTGGGCACAGCTGGTTTATAAGCTGCTGACCGCTGAGCAGGAATACGAGACGACCGGAAGTGAGGAGACACTCAGGGCCGTCATTAATACCGACTGGGGGCTTCCTTATCTTCCCCGAGCCGCCACCGAACAACGCCAGTCAGATGTCCTGATGAAACGAGCTGAAGATTATGGCAAACGGCTGGTGCCGCCGAAAGTGCGTTTCCTGCTGGCGGCTGTAGATGTGCAGGGGGGTAAAAAACGCCGGTTCGTGGTGCAGATCATCGGGTATGGCGAAAACGGGGAGCGCTGGCTGATAGACCGCTACAACATCCGATATTCACTGCGGCACGATGAAATCGGTGAGGCTCTGCCAATTCGGCCTGATGCTTATCCGGAGGACTGGCAGTTGCTGGTTTCCGATGTGCTGGATAAAACCTACCGTCTGCAGAGCAATGAGGAGCAGCGGATGACGATTCTGGCGATGGCAGTGGACAGCGGCGGTGAGGAAGGTGTGACCGGTAACGCTTATAAATTCTGGCGTCAGTGTCGCCGGGACGGACTTGCTAAGCGCGTCTATCTCATCAAGGGCGACAGTACAAAGCGCCAGAAAACGATCACCAAAACATTTCCGGACAACAGCGGCAGGGCCGACAGGCGTGCTGAGGTTAGAGGGGAAATCCCTGTTTACCTTCTTCAGACCGATACGCTCAAAGACCAGCTGAGTAATAACCTGTCACGTGAGACACCGGGCGCAGGCTATATCCATTTTCCCGACTGGCTGGGCGAGTGGTTTTATGACGAGCTGACCTATGAGGAACGCGGGGCGGATGGTAAATGGCGCAAGCCCGGTAAAGGAAATAACGAGGCGTTTGACCTGTTCTGCTATGCACAGGCCGTAGCAGTTCTGCGCGGTTACGAAAAAATTCGCGACTGGGAAAACCCGCCAGCGTGGGCGCGGGAGCAGGATGCCAACCCCGGGATCGTGACGGGCGATGAGCCTCTGCAGAAAACTGAATCAAAACCTAAAGCCAGACAGCAAAACGCTCCCAAACCAGTTTTACGAAATAGCCTCGCTTCAGATGGCTGGTCCGGGACGCCTGGCAATGGAGGATGGCTGTAATGACCAGAAACGAGATTTACCAGATGCTCCTCACGGTGCGTCAGGCATACACCGATTCGCTGGACGGAAAATCGGTTTCATTTACCGGCGTCAACGGTCGGGCCATTACCAACCATGATCCGGTGGCATTACGCACCGAGCTGGATTACTGGGAAAAACGCTGGCGCGCTGCACGCGGTCGCGGCGGTTCTTACAAACTCGCCAGATTTAATTAAGGGCCAATATGGGATTTATTGAAAAAACACTCGGCGTTATTTCGCCAGGGTGGGCCGCTGCACGTGCGCAAAACCGCCTCCGGCTGCAGGCTTATGAGGCCGCTCACCCGTCCCGGCTGCATAAAAGCAAGCGTGAATCCCGCTCAGCGGATACCGCTGTATTTGCAGCGGGAACCTCACTTCGTGAGCAGGCGCGCTGGCTGGATGAAAACCACGATCTGGTCATCGGCCTTTTCGACAAAATGGAGGACCGGGTAATCGGTGCGCACGGCATCCACGTTGAACCACAGCCGCTCGACCTTGATGGCAATCTGCACGGCGATTTTGCCAGCCAGCTATCAGCATTATGGGCTGAGTGGTCAGTGCGCCCGGAGGTGACCGGGATGTTTACCCGCCCCGAGGCAGAACGGCTGCTGCTGCGTTCGGCACTGCGTGACGGTGAGGTATTCACTCAGCTGGTGCGCGGCAACGTAGCCGGGTTACAGCACGCCACATCAGTGCCGTTCTCGCTGGAAATGCTGGAGGCTGATTTCGTTCCATACACCCTGAACAGCACGACAGGGCAGCAAATCAGGCAGGGCATCGTCGTTAACGCATGGGGGCGACCCACTGGTTACAAGGTCTATAAAAACCATCCGGCCTCATTTACCGGCTTTAACACTGAATTCAAAACTATCCCTGCAGACAATATGCTGCATCTGGCGCAGCGAAAACGTCTGCATCAATTACGCGGGATCAGCCTGATACATGGCGTTATTACGCGTCTGTCAGACATCAAAGACTATGAAGAGTCCGAACGTGTTGCAGCGCGTATCGCTGCAGCGCTGGGGTTCTACATCCGGCGCGGTGATGCGCAGTCTCTGGATGACAGCGGGGAGTATTCGGAGCCTGGCGCGGAGCGCTTCTACAACATTGCGCCCGGCATGATTTATGACGAGCTTAAGCCGGGTGAAGACCTGGGCATGGTGGAATCAAACCGCCCTAACGTTCACCTCTACGAGTTCAGGAACGGGCAGATGCGGGCCGTTGCTGCCGGTACGCGCGGCAGCTATTCCAGCATTGCGCGTGACTACAACGGCACATACAGCTCACAGCGTCAGGAGCTGGTGGAAAGTTTCGAAGGATACAACGTTCTCCAGCAGTGGTTTGTGGGGCAGCACAGTCGCCCCGTTTACCGTGCATGGCTGGCAATGGCACTCCTGAGCGGTATCGAAATCCCTCCTGATGTTGACCGCAAATCTCTTTATAACGCGCTTTATCTGGGGCCGGTGATGCCTTGGATTGACCCGGTTAAAGAGGCGCAGGCGTGGAAAGCCAATGTGCGTGGCGGTGCCAGTACTGAGGCGGAGTGGGCGCGTGCGCGTGGCAAAAATCCGCAGGAGGTTAAGCGCCAGCGTCTGCGCGAGACCGAATACAACCGGGAGCATGGGCTGGTGTTCGATTCCGACGCCGCCAACGATAAAGGAGTGGTGTTAGATGCAACATCAAAAGAGTCAGACGACTCAAAAACTGATTAACCCTCAAGCCTCGCTGGCCGGTGTCGATGCGGCAAACGGTCAGTGCTGGTATGAGATTCGAGCGCAGGCAGCAGGGCGGGTAGAAATTTATCTCTATGACGTGATCGGCGGCTGGGGCATCACAGCACAGCAGTTTGTTACCGACTGCAGAGAGGCTGGCGTATTCGAGGCCAGCGCGATTGACCTGCATATTCACAGCCCCGGCGGTGATGTGATGCAGGGATTTGCCATATACAACACTCTTTCACGCCTCAAAGCCAAGATGGATATCTGGATAGACGGCGTGGCCGCCAGTATGGCGTCCATGATTGTCTGCCTGCCGGGTGCCACCGTACACATGCCAGAAAATGCCTGGATCATGATCCATAAACCGTGGGGCGGTATTGCTGGCGATTCCGACGAAATGCGCGATTACGCAGACTTCCTGGATCGTAATGAGGCGCTGATGCTCAACGCCTACATGAATAAAACCGGTCTTGGGCGTGAAGAGCTTGAGGCAATGCTTAAAGCCGAAACCTGGCTGAGCGGTGCAGAGGCCGTTGAAAAAGGTTTTGCCGATACCCTTGAACCTGAACTGCAGGCAGCAGCCTGTATGAATGAAAACAAAATGAAGGACTACACCAACATGCCTCAACAACTTCAATCACTGTTTATGCCGCGCGCTGAAGGAAACACAAATACTCAGACGCCAGCGCCGCAGGTTCCTGCCCCGCAGGCAGCAGCCAACCAGCCCGCGCCGGTTCAGGCAGGCAGCATCGATATCGGCGCACTGGCTGTTCAGTTGCAGCAGCAGATGCAGACGGCGAACGCTGAGCGCGTTAATGCCGTTAGCGCAGTGTTTGAGGCATTTCCGGCCTTTGCCTCTCTGCGCACCGAATGTATCAGTGATATGTCATGCTCAGCGGAAGTTGCACGCGGCAAACTGCTTACCGCGCTGGCTGCCGGTACAACGCCGCTCGCTGGTCCGGGTGCAATTCATCTGCATGCGGGTAACGGCAATCTGGTGGGCGACTCAGTTCGCGCTGCGATCATGTCCCGCGTGGGCTATGCAGAAGAGCAAAAAGATAACGCTTATGCAGGCTACACACTTCGGGAGCTGGCACGTGCTTCCCTGATAGATCGCGGGATCGGTATTGCCGGTCATCAGACTCCGATGGCAATGGTGGGGCTGGCATTCACCCACAGCAGCAGCGATTTTGGCAACATCCTGATGGATGTGGCTAATAAGGCGGCGCTGATGGGCTGGAATGAGGCCGAGGAAATTTTTGATAAATGGACGCGGAAAGGGATTCTGACTGATTTCAAAACGGCGCACCGCGTTGGTCTTGAGACGTTCCCGACACTGAGCAAGGTGCGTCCGGGCGCAGAATATAAATATGTCACGCTGAAAGATCGTGGTGAGCCGATTGCGCTGGCAACCTACGGCAACCTGTTCAGCATCGACCGTCAGGCCATTATCAATGATGATTTATCCATGCTGACCGGGATTCCGCAGGCGATGGGAAGCGCAGCCCGGGCAACAGTAGGTGATCTGGTCTGGGCCGTCCTGACCAGCAACCCGAAAATGTCAGACGGTAAGCCGCTGTTCCATGCCGACCACGGCAACCTGATTAAAGCCGGTCTGAGCATTGAAGGTCTGGACACGGCGCGCAAGGCGATGAAGCTGCAGAAATCAGGTGAGCGTAATCTGAATATCCGCCCTGCGTTCATGCTTGCCCCCGTCGCTATCGAGTCACGCGCCAACCAGCTGATCAAATCTGCCAGCGTGCCGGGTGCTGATGTTAACAGCGGCATCAATAACCCGATTCAGAACTTTGTAGAGGTCATGTCGGAGGCGCGTCTGGATGACAGCAGCGCGACTGATTACTACCTGGCTGCAGCACAGGGCCGCGACACTATTGAGGTCGCTTACCTGGACGGCATTGATACCCCGTATCTGGAGCAGCAGCAGGGGTTCACCATTGATGGTGCGGCGTTCAAGGTTCGCATCGATGCCGGTGTTGCACCGCTGGATCATCGGGGTCTGGTTAAAGTCACCAACAAATAAGCCGCCTCCGGGCGGCTTTCTTATATCCGGGCGGCGCAGGCCGCCTTTTTCTTTGGAGAGGAACGATGGCAACGAATTATCAGCAGGACGGCAGAACGATTGATTATCAGAACACCGGGGGAACTGAAATTCAGTCCGGCGAGGCAGTCGTTGTGGGCGCGCTGGTGGGCGTAGCGCATGACGATATTCTGGCGGGTTTATGGGGTGTGCTTCATACGGCTGGTGTGTTTGTGCTGCCAAAAGCGGCAGAGGCTGTTGTAACGGGCCAGAAACTTTATCTGGCAGACGGCAAGGTGACGGCGGAAGCGGGTGAAGCGGCTACGCCTAATCCTCTTGCCGGTACTGCCTGGGCTGATGCTGAAGCCGGTGATGAGTCTGTTGCAGTGCGGCTGGGCTTCTGATGAACCGCTTCAGTTCGCGGCTGGCAAGAGCAGATGCCCGGATTAACCGGGCGTTTGCTGAGGAAGCCCCCGCCACCTTGCTAATCGGGGATGAGGCACGCCCGGTGGTTGTGATATTTGAATCGCCCGATTCGCCTGTGAGCGTGCCGGGTGGGGGAGAACTGCAGGACTACTCACCTGCATTCAGTGCAATGACGGCTGATATTGCCGGTCTGTCTAAGGGAGACTGTGCTGTGGTGAATGGCGTGAATTACCGCGTCACTCACGTAGGAACCGATGAGCAGGGTCGTACCCGCGTTTCACTGGCGTTCGGTGAGCCGGGAAAATCCCAGCCTGAGATAAATAACTGGAGTAATTGAAGTGGCACGTGAATCGCGGCTAAGGCGGGATTTACCCGTGGATATCGATGTTACCGCTATCTGGCGGATAGCGGAAAAAATCGGAGCTACACAAAAACAGTTTCGTACCGCGTATTCACGGGCATTACAGCGAACAGGTGCAACGCTGAGAAAGCGGGCGCTTGCCGATCTGAAAGATGGCCTTTCGCCGCGCAGCATGAATATGGTGCGCCGCCGCCTCCTGTCGTTTCGTATTCAGCCAGCCTCTAATTCCACGCTGGATAATTTCCGGCTGTGGTTTGGTCTGAACGCGGTAAAGGTGAAAGACCTGAAAGGGAAAATTTCTGGCCGTGTGCGGCCACATCATGATCGGCGGGATAAAAATACGGGCCGGTTTATTAAATCGCGGCGTCGGGCCAGTTCCGTGGGCTTTACCCCTAAAGGAAACTTGCTGTCAGCCCGCACGTTTGAGAATGGAGAGGTGGCACGTAGTCGCCGAGACAACCGACGCACGATAGTGATCCGTGACCCGGAAACGCGCCGCACCCGTGATGCTGAAATTGATATCTATGAACCGATGCTGAACTACGTTGAGGACAATGCATTTGCGGATGTGCTGGAGATTTTTATGCACCATTTCGAGAGTGATCTGCGTGGCCGTGTTAAAGCCAGAATTTCTGTGTGAGGTTTGCAATGGCTGAACCGTTAATGATGGGGCAGTACCATGACGCCGTGATTTCGGCGCTGAAAAAAATATCTTGGGTGCGGGATGCCGATGCCTATCCCGAAAAAAACATTCCCCGATTCACTGGATTAACCACGCCCGCAGTGTATTTCACGATTAACAGCTGGGAGCAGGGTGGCGGTAATGAAGGCCAGCTGCAGGTCTCGCTCAGCTGTGATCTGTTTATCGTGGTGGATTCTGAGGGAGCCAGCGCCAGTAAACCTGAAATTTTTTTGCGAACTGCAGCAGCAGATATCACGCAGTGGATTGACGGTCAGCAATTTGGTATCAGCCACATAGAGCCAGCTGAATTCATATCGGCTGAGCGTGATGAGTTTGATCCCCGTATGGATGATTACCTGGTCTGGCGGGTTTCATACACGCAATCAGCCGCATTTGGTGTTGACCCGTTTGCGCCTTTAGGTGTGCCACTGCGTAAGGTGTGGCTGGGTAAATCGCCTGATGTAGGGCGTGCGCATGTTGATGATTATCGGCTGATTTGGGAGTCAAAACCCGATGAGTGATATCAGTGGAGACCTGCAGCGGCGTCTGGCTAACCTCATCCGCCGTGGTGTCATTCACTCAATCCGCCATGATAAACAGCCAAAATGCCGCGTCGATCTCGGTGATATCGTCACCACCTGGCTGCCGATTTGTCAGGGCTTTTCGGGGGCTAACCGTTCCGACTCAAATCCCTGCGCCGTGGGTGATGCCGTTACCGTGCTGTCAGAGGCCGGGGAACTGAATAATGGCCGGGTGTTTCCGGGCTGGAATACGGGAGCGATGCCTGTGCCAGAGGGTAGTGATAGCGAGCATATCACCCGTTATAGCGATGGCACCGAAATCCGGTATGACCGGGAGGCCCATGCACTGACAATCAAAATCGCAGCAGGAGGATCATACAAAATTGTCGGTAAAGGCACGCTGGATGGTCCTGTTGAAATCACAGAAACCCTGACGGTGCAGAAGAACACGCAGGTGAACGGCGACATCGGCGCAACCGGGGATATCAGTGACGGCACCGGCACTATGAGCGCCATCAGGAAGGTGCATAACGACCATGACCACCCCGGCGACAGCGGCGGAACGACTGGAGAACCTAATCAGAAAATGTGACCTGCTTCGGCAGGTTTTTTTATGCCTGGAGAAAACAGATGTCAGATTTACATGGTGTTGAAACAATAGAGTTAACCTCTGGCACCGTTGCAGTAACAACGATTCAGACGGCGATTATTGGGCTGGTGGGAACGGCTCCTGATGCGTCAGCCGGTGAGCCTGCCAGCGGTACGACCGGAACCCCGATACTGGATAACGTGCTGACCTTTAAAGCAATCACAATCGGCAGGGCAGGAAATGCTATCAGCGTTGAGGCCGTTGCCGCGTCACCCGATCCGCAAAAAAAAGCTGCCGTTTCCACCTCTGCTGTCTGGGATGCAAGTGCTATGAAACTCAGCATCACACTCGGTTGTGATGAAAAAGGAGCCGGAACAGCCACGCCATCAGATGTTGCGGCAGCCATTGAGCAGATCGACATAGATAACACCAACGAAGACGGAATTATCATCAATTCAGTCAGGGTCCGGGCATCAGGAAGCGGCGTCGGGGTTGTAACGCCATTCAATATTCAACTGAGCGGCGGTGAAAATGAGCCTTTTCCACTCAACACCCCTGTGGCTGTTGTTGGGACGACGATGATTTCCCGCCTGAGTGACGCCGGTACACTTAAACAGGCTCTTGCTGACATTAATGATCAGCGTAACGCTCTGACGGTGATTGTGCGCGTCAGCAAAGAAACCACCGAAGAGAAACAGCGCGCCGCCATTCTGGCCGGTATCGGGAAACTGTCATCTGCTAAATCTGCGACAACCTATCAGCCACGCATTGTTATTGCACCCGGATTCAGTGAGGACGATGCCGTGGGCAAGGCGCTTGAGACGGTGGCCGGAAAACTGCGTGCCGTGGCCTATGTGGACTGCAAATCAGGGGCGACATTGCAGGAGGTTGTGCAGCGCCGCCAGTCATTTGGCGCACGCACCGAACTGCTGCGTCCGCGCGTTCAGGTCAGCAACTCTGATGGCCAGCTGGTTTACCGGCCTTACTCCGCCTTTGCTGCCGGACTGCGCGCACGGATTGATTTTGAAAAAGGCTGGTGGTGGAGCAAATCCAATCAGGACATCAACAACATCATCGGTGTTGAGCAGATTGATGAATTTATCCTCGGCGAACGAAACTGCGATGCCAACCTGCTGAATATGCAGAACGTCTCAACCATCGTGCGTCGTTCGGGATTTAAACACTGGGGTAACCGCCTGTGCGCGGACGATCCGCAGTGGCATTTTGAATCGGTGCGCCGAACGGCGGACGTCATTGAGGACAGCATTCAGGAGGCCATGCTGCCGTATGTGGATCGCCCTCTGGATCGTGAAAACGCGGATGACATTATCGGCACTATTAATGCCTATATGCGTCAACTGGTGGGCCTCGGTGCGATTTTCGGTGGCAGAGCCTGGCTGGATGAGGAGCTGAATACAGCTGAAAAGCTGGCGGCGGGTGAGCTGTATATCAATTACGATTTTGGTCCGAAATCGCCAACCGAGCTGATCAGCCTGCGCGTCCGGGTTAATAACAATTATGCGCTTGAGGAGATGCTGGCCGCATGAGTACTAAAAACACATTACGTGCATGGACGTTTTTCCGGCAGGGGGTGCGCATTCAGGGCGCGCACGAATTCACGCCGCCGACACTGGCGATCGTTAAAACCGATCTGCGTACCGGCGCGCAGGACGCACCGACACCCGTTGATGACGGCATGGAGGCGCTGACCTGTCAGATTAAATTCTACGGCATCGATACCGATATGCTGACGGCATTTGGTTTCGTCAGTGGCAGCCGCCCGCGCTTCACTGCCTATCAGGGCTATCTGGCTAACGGCACCGCGCTGGGAACGATTGAGGAAATCGAAGGGTTTGTGCATACCGTGACGCCGGATGCGCGGGGTAAAGACACTCTGTCAGAGAACGCCATCACGGTTGACATTGCGGTCAGTTATTACAAACAGACTAAAGACGGTCAGGAGCTGTTTGAAATCGACACCGAGCGATTTGCCCGACGCGTAAACGGCGTTGACGTGCTGGCCGGACTGGCATCAAAAGTCCGTCTGTAATTTGCCTCCCTTAATCCTTCACTCATAACGGCCTCCGGGCCGTTTTTTATTTCAGGAGTTATCTATGAGTTTTCCTGCCGAAACAAGAACCATCAAACTGTTCACCCCGGTCAAGCTGGAGGGTGGCACGGAGTTAAACGTTGTTCACATGCGCGAACCGCTGGTGCGCGACCGCATCGCGCATGCAAAAGATCGCGGCAATGAAGAGGAGAAGGAGGCGCGGATGATTGCGCAGCTATGTAACCTCAGCGAGCAGGATATCTGGCTGCTAACAGCGGCGGATTATGCGCAGCTGACGGACGCCTTCAACGTTTTTATGCTCCCGCCCGCAGAGCGACCGAAGGAGAGTTGATCCGGGCTATACGCTTTCTGGGCAGGCGGCTGCATTTCCCGATGGGGGACTATCTGAATATGCCATTCAGCACGTTTTCCGATTTTCTGTTTGACGAGATGGAGGCATTAAACCGTGGCCGGAATAAGTCAAAACCTTAAAGCCACCATAACGTTCGGCGGCAATATCGACAGTTCATGGAAACGCTCAGCGACCGACCTGCAAAAGAACCTGAAAGCGGTGGGAAAAGAATCCGAGCGTCTTACTAAGGACCAGACAAAACTCGCCACCGAGATCAAAAAAGCCAAGCTGGCCGGAAACAGCATCAGCGATTTGAAACGTCAGTACAGTTCAGTGACGCGTGAGATACGCAAAACCGAGGCCGAACAGCAAAAACTGAACCGACAGATTCAGCGAGGCGAACGAATCAATGCATTCAAAAGCAGGGCGGGCGGGCTTTTCAGGCGCGGGTTAAGCGTCGGTGGCAATCTTGGGGGTATGGTGGCGCCTGGCCTGGGGATCGGCGGCGGCGGTGTGGTTGCCACCGCGCTGGCGTCACTCATTGCGCCAGCGGCCACCAATGCAGAAACAGCACGGCAGACGGGTGTGGCGCGCAGTTATGGTGTTGATGTGGAAACCTACAACGCGTGGGATTCACTGGCAAAGCAGTACGACATGACCGGCGAGAATTTTGGCGACCTGTTTGAGGAGTATCTGCATAAATCCGGCGAGTACAAACAGAACGGCAAGCAGAGTTCCCTGCAGGATGCATTCGATACGCTGGGCTTTAAAGCAGGTGATATGGCCGGTCTTAGCGACATGGCGCAGTTCAGTAAAATTATTGAGCGCGCCTTAAGCCTGAAAGACGAGTCAAAAGCCTCTTTTGCCCTGGATTCTCTTTTCGGTGGTGAGGCCAGCAAGCTGCTGATGCTGGTAAAGCAATCCGGCAGGAGCTATCGCGACTTAATGGATGAGCAGCACCGCTATAACCTCGTTACCAAAGCGGGTGCTGACGGCGCGGTGGAGGGCAATAAAGCGGTTGAGAACCTTAAAACCGTTCTCTTCAGCGCCGGTGCGGAGATATCGGGACAGCTGGGCAATCAGCTTGCTCCCCGCATCAGGGAACTGACTGATGATTTGGCTGAGTGGTTTAAAGGCGGCGGTATCAACAGGGTAGTAAAATTTCTGCGCGATGATCTTTATCCCGGCGTACTGACGTTCGGCCAGGGCGTGGTGTATGTCGGGAAAATTATTTATGCCCTGGCTAAAAAACTCTCCTGGCTGCTACCAGATGAGCGGGGGGATCAAAAAAATGTTTTGAAATCGCTGGCGATGACGGGTTCAGTCGATATCGCCAGACTGACGGCAAAACGCAACGGTCAGGAAGAGTGGTTTGATCAGCAACTGAAGCAGCACCCGGAATTGCCGGAACAGGTTAAAAAATCTTTTACCGCTACCCGTGGTTTTCTCAACGATGACGATGAGACGTTTGAAAAATCGCTCGATCCTTATCTGACTGCAAAGAAAGAAAGCCTGCCTGACTTCTCTGATGCCCTCAAAAACAATTCAGCCACGTCAGAGGCCCAGTCGGGCCGTTACTGGGGTGATCTCAGTGGGCTCATAGATTCTGCTGATACACAGCAGAAACAGGCTGAGATGACCGATAACCGCAAATTTGAATACCGGTTTGAAATTAACGGTGCGCAGGGACAGAGCGAACGCGGGATTGCTGACGAGCTGGAGGCTATAACCAAAACCAACCCGGCATTCAACGGTGATAACAGCATGCTGGATGGAGGCGCTATCTGGTGAGTGAAATAATCCCTTTGATTGAAGCGTCCGGGCAGGCGCAGCAGTCAGCCATCCGGGGCGGTCAGGCTGCACGGGTCATGATGATGCTGGGCGATTTTGCATTCTCCATTGATACCACAGCATATAAATCGCTTTCACGTGAGGCCAGCTGGAACTGGAGTGAACAGGAGAGGATAGGCAAACAGAGTCTGCTGCAGTACACAGGAAAACCCGGACGAACGGTGCGACTCGATGGAGAGGCGCATGCGTTTTTTCGTAACGGTGTTGATGCAGTTAATGACCTGTACGACCTGGCTGATTTAGCTCAGCCCCAGTTGCTGGTGAGTGGTGAGGGTGACGTGCTGGGCTGGTGGGCGGTAACTCAATTCAGCGATACCACGGATCGCTTCCTGCCTGGAGGCGGACACCGTAATAAAAACTGGACGATGACGTTAAAACATTATGCCGACGATATATCAAACCCGTGATGGCGATGTGCTGGATGCCATTTGCGCAGATCACTATGGCACTGCAAATGTGTCCTCCAGCGTTTCAGCGGTACTGGAGGCAAATCGGGGGCTGGCAGACAGGGAGGCTATTCTGCCTGCAGGAGTTGCCATCGCCCTCCCTGACCTGACCACGCCGGTTACTGATTCTGCAATTAGCCTGTGGGATTAACATGACTGAACAGATTGTAAACCCAGAGTATGCGCCAGCATTCAGCGTGAGCGCAGAGGGCAAGGACATTACCCGCGCTCTGCAGGATTGCCTGGCTGAACTCACCCTGACTGATAATGGCGGCGCAACGGCTAAAGCCGACGAACTGAAAATCACGCTAATCTCTGCAACGCTGCCGCTGCCATCTAAAGGGGCGCGTCTGAGGGTGGCGCTGGGATTTAATGATCAGCTGGTTGATAAGGGGTGGTTTGTTGTTTCGGGGGTGGGCAGCAGTGGGCCACCCCGGCGCGTAGAAATCTATGCCACTGCGGCACCGATGAACGCGCAGAAACACCCCGGCAATGTACTGAGCCATAAAACGCGCAGCTGGGATGATATCCGGCTGGCCGATCTTGTTAAAACCGTGGCCGCAGACAACGGGCTGAAGCCGAAAGTGGCCGCAGAACTCGCAGAAATTCACATCGATCACATCGACCAGGTTGCAGAGTCAGATGCCAATCTGATGTCACGGCTGGCGAGAACCTACAGTGCCATCAGTAAACCTGCTGGTGGATACTGGCTGTTTCTGGTGCAGGGAGCAATGAAAACTGCTGCCGGTAAGGAGGCAGGAAGTATCACCATCACCCCTGATGAACTATCCAGCTGGACGTATAGCGAGGGCCAGCGTGGCAGCACAACCGGCAAGGCTACAGGCAGTGATGGTAAAGCAAGTGGTAAAGTCGGGGTGCGCTATTACGATGAAGCTGATGGCAGGACGAAAACCACCACAGTTGATCATGATGGACCGTCAATCACCAACCCCTACACCCAGCCAGGAAAATCCACTGCAGACCAGCAGGCCAAATCCCGCAAAACACAGGCGCAGCGTAATGAGCAAAAAATGACGCTCACCGGCCCATGCCGCCCCAGGCATATTGAACTGACCGCAGAGTCTGGCGTCACAACGTCCGGATTTGGCTCCCGCGAGGATCGCTCATGGCTGGTGGAATCTCTGGTTTTCTCTCTGACGTCATCGGGGCTGAGCTTTACCTATAACTTGGTGGTAAACATCAACGCTAAAGGCAAGAAAGGCAAAAAGGGCAGCACGGATAAAACCGGGCCGGCCTATTTCGGTTAACCCTCCACATAGCCTCTTTTTAACGGATAACTCTCATGAACGGTGTAAACATCCGGACGGGCAAACGCCTGTCGGGTTCGGCGCATCTGCGTCAATCGTGCAGCGACATCCTGACCACGCCGATAGGCAGCCGGGTTTTAGTTCGTGATTACGGCAGTGAGCTGCCGGATTTGGCAGATGCCCCACGAGATGATCTGACCCGGTTACGGATTATTGCCGCCACAGCAAAAGCCCTGGCGCGCTGGGAGCCGCGACTACAGATAATGCGGGTTGTGGTTTCCCTGCCCGATGATGAATCCACATTCATCGTGGATATCGAGGGAATCAATAAAGAAAACGGCACCGCAACAACCACAGGGGACATAACCATTTATGGCAATTAGTTCTGATGTGATCAACCTGTCGGAGCTGCAAATTCCGGACGCCATTATCGTGCCTGATGCGTCAAACATTTTTGCCCGATGGCTTGCACGTCTGCGCGAACTCGACCCGGAATTTGATGCACTGGTGGAGTCAGACCCGGCCTATAAACAGGGCGAGGTAAATGCGTATCAGCTGACGCTGGCATTTCAGCGCGTCAATGACGCCGTGCGTGCCGTATTTCTGGCAAGCGCAAAGGGCGCAGACCTCGATCAGATTGGCGCAAATTTTAATGTTAAACGTTATGTCATTACCCCAGCGGACCCTGATGCCGTTCCGCCTGTTGATGCGGAGCTGGAAGATGATGACGCCTATCGTGAACGTATCCAGCTGTCGTGGGCGCAGCTTAATACCGCAGGAGCGCGTAACGCATACCGTTTTCATGCGCGGTCGGCAGATGCTGATGTGCTGGATGCAGATGCATATGGGCCAGAGGATCACAGCCGTCCGGGAGAAGTGGACGTATACGTGCTGTCGCGAACGGGTGACGGCACAGCCCCTCAGACACTTCTGGATAAAACGTTAGCCAATCTGAGCGCTGACGAGGTTCGCCCGCTGACGGATTTCGTGAGTGTAAAGAGCGCAGTCATCGAGCGTTATACCATCACAGCAGAGCTGGAAATCCCTGATGGGCCAGATTCAAAAACGGTGCTGGATAATGCGATCAGCGTTGCAACGAGTTACGCGGCCCTTTCTCACAGAATTAAAACAGTAATCCCTTTGTCCGCCATTTATGCCGCTCTGCAGCAGCCTGGCGTGGTCAGGGTGAGACTGACCAGCCCTGCAGCTGATATTGAGGCTGAGATGGGGAAAGCACCCTGGTGTCAGGCAATCAGCGTCACGATAAGAGGGGCAGGGAATGGCTGATAAATTTCGCTCGTTGCTGCCACAGAACGCTCTTCATCAGGAGCGAGCGCTGGAGCAGGCGGGGCGGGAACAGATACTCGCCCTCGATACCGGCATGGTCAGAAGAGTTAAAAGTGCCGATGACTGCCCATTCCATCTTTTGCCCTGGCTGGCATGGGAATTATCGGTGGATTTCTGGGATGAAAGCTGGACTGAGGAAGAGAAGCGCCAGGTCTGCCGCGATGCTGCCTATGTGCATCAGCATCGAGGAACTGCCGGTGCTGTTCGGCGCGCACTGGGGGCGGTAAGCCTGCCCACTACTGTTATTGAGTGGTGGCAGGAAAACCCGCGCAGAGCGCCTTACACGTTTCGTATTGAGGTCTACAGCCTGCAGGGCATAGATGACAGCCTGTATAGCCGCATAAGGCGACAGGTGGACAAAGCTAAAAACTTACGCAGCTATCTCAGCAGTATTGATGTGATTGCTGACGTTGGTGCAGCAGGGAACTACTACACAGGCGGTGCGGTGACTGCATACATCGACGCTGTGATTCAGACTGGAGAATAATCGTGGCAGAGCAATATTACAGCATCCTCACTAACCGGGGGAAAGAGCTGGAGGCGGCGTCGTCAGCAAGCGGCACGCCGGTCATCATCAAAGATTTTGTGATCGGTGATGGTAACGGCAGGGCAGTCGCGCCTGATCCGGCACAAACTGCACTGATTCGTGAAGTGTACCGCCAAACTATATCCAAGCTGGACGTATCTCAGGAGCAATCTAACCAGTGGGTAGCTCATCTCGTAGTTCCGGCTGATGTGGGCGGGTTCACCATCCGTGAGGTGGGTTTGTTAACCGATGCCGGGGAACTCTATGCAGTGGCTAACTGCGCTGCTATTGAAAAGCCGGTCAGCGGTATTAACGTCAGCCTGCAGTTTCGTCTGGCCGTAAATGAAACCGCCAGCATTGAACTTAAGGTGGCCACAGGCGATGGCTTGTTTTTGAGGCAGGACGCAAATCTTAGTGACCTGAATAATATTGCTAAAGCGCTGGAAAATTTAGGGCTGAATCTCGTCGGTAACTGGCAAGCCGTGCAGGCTAACGGCGGTAAACATTCGTCCGGCAAACACCGTATTTACATGGATTGGAATGATGGTGACCGCAAATTATATATAACCGTTGATGAAACGGACGTCGGCGAGTTGTTCTCAACGCAAAATCCTCCCACAGCAGCGCAAACAGGCGCATATCCCCGCACGGGTGGGAATCTGGATGAAGAAGCAAGTATTTCGCTGATTTCCAATTCGAAAAACCCAGCGACAGGCACCGTAATTTATTCGCCAATGTACCGGGTAGTTTTAAAGGGTCGCGGGGGGGATCAGGACTTCAAAGACGGTGCCAGTGGATTTATGAGGCTCGTCGAGGAAGTTGGCACGAAAGCTTATTTGCAACTCCAGTGGGACGGATTCGGCACCGTACATGAATTCAGGTTCGATCAGAACGGCAATATTCAGCTATTCGGAAAAATTTACACCGGCAGCGGCGCGTCGTTTATGGCTGAGGACGGTAACGTCTACGGCAAAGTATGGGGCGGCTATCTTAATAGCTGGGTTTCCGGTCAGATTGCCGCGCAGATTAATAATAACAATGTATGGGTGAGCAATACGTTTCAGCCAAGAAACACTGGTAGTCCTGGAGCAGGCTGGTGGAGAGACAGCGCAACGGGTTTGATTATTCAGGCTGGCACTGTAGCTGTTCCTGTGTCGGGCAGCGCTGGTAGCGCCTCATTCTCGTTTCCGCTAGCGTTTCCTAACGGCGTGGTATCGATTGTGGGCAACACTGCGGATCAAGCGTCTGCAGCTGGGTATGTAGCCTGCGCTGCGTTTCTGAACCTGAGCACCACTGGGGCATACGTTATGGTTGATACTAACGCCTCGCGAAATATGGACCGAACTCAATACGTTCGATATGTAGCCTATGGAGTTTAATTAATGGAAAGCGATAAATATTACTATAGCGCTAAGACAGGCGGTTTTTATCGGGAGTCCGATAGGGAGATATATGAAAACACCAATACCGGCTGGCCTGAAGACGCGGTTGTTATTACAAATGATGAATATAAATCTCTTTTTGAGGGGCAGGCGGATGGGAAAATAATCACAGCTGACAGTAAAGGCAAGCCCACACTCACCGATCCCATTATTGAATGGCAGAAAATAGCAGAAACGCAGCGGCAGAGCCTGCTTAGTGAAGCAAGCACGACCATTGCTGATTGGCGCACAGAGCTTCAATTAGATGTCATAAGTGACTATGATAAGGCTATTCTTGTTAAGTGGATGGCCTATATTAAAGCACTTAAGGAATTAGATCTAAGCAGCATCAACGACGAGTCAGAGTTAAGCTTGGTAACATGGCCAAGCAAACCATAAATTAAAAAAAAGCCGCCATTTCAGGCGGCTAAATTTTAATTCACTGAAATAACTGAGCCATTGTTTTTTCTAAGTAGTTTATTTCTCAGTAAATTGCTTAAACCAACCTCGAATAATCTATAAAAAATCATCGAGAATAACGCAGTTAAGATTAATGCCAGGAGTGCTGTTGCTATTCCTGAAAATGAACCATGGTAATTACGGGAGATGAGCCTTCGAGCCAGAGATAGACCATGTGGATGCATTAAGTAAATAGAGAATGATATTGTGCCAATTGATGTTATAAATTTAGGAGGCTTTATTCCATATTGATACTCATAACATGAAAGCGAAAGTAATAGGAAAAATGAAGCCGCCGCAAAATCATAATTTCCGTTCCCCGGAGTGTTGCCGAATCCCAAGGTAATATAGGTGAAATATGTAGCCGCTAAACATATAACCACCCAGCCCGCATACTTAGAGTGATATAATTTCATGTTAATTGCAATGTAGCCGATAAATAGACCCGCCACAAACTCTAACATCATACCATTGGTCATCAGGGCTAAATAACCGTGATAGCCATAATTAACGTTAGATAATGGCATTCCATAATAATCATTAACCAGGCGTGGCAGTGCGACGAATGAGGCTATAAATACAGTGAGTACAGTATATTTATGCTTTCGAAAAAGAAGAGCGAATCCACAGATAGCATAAAAAACGAATTCATAATTTAGGGACCAACCTACAAAAAGCCTTGGGTAGCCGAAATAAGGAGCGGCCTGAGTAATATCAGCCGGGAGGAATGAAAAAGAGCGCAGAGTTGAAGAAAATTTATCCCATGAATTTCCTGCTATGAAAAGTGTGGCTATGATGTATGGCGGCACAATACGGCATATTCTTTTTATAATAAAAGTTACTGAGGATTTAATTCCATTGTTTTCTTTTAATGTAACATAGTAAACAATAAATCCACTTATCATAAAAAATAGGTCAACCCCGATAGCACCCTGAGAAAACAGCCAGTTAGCTACAGGAAAATCCATGGCGAGGTCGGTTCGAAAATGAAACATCACAACCAACATTGCTGCAAGGCCGCGTAGAGATTGAATTGAATTTAACTTTTTATTTATGCTATGCATGCTGAATAAAAATCCCTTTAAGAATAATAATGTTGGGATTAATGATATCTGGCAAATATTCTCAAGATTTGAGTTAGATCATTGCCACATGAAAAGAATCTAACTAAGGAGCGTTTTTTAACCACTTTCCAATTCAGCGAACATTTGAAATGCGTCTCGCAAATTCCAACTGTCCGCGTGCAGCTAGTGAATTATGAAGCTACCCTGAAGCCTAATTTAATAAGGAGTCACTATGGATCAGCGATTCGAATAATAGGCATACGGTTCGGCATGCACGACTATGGGTGAGGCTGTTTGGCAGCTCATTGCCACAGGGCAGGCAGTATCGCAGGAGTCAATAGCCAGAATGATACTTCAGCTGTCAGAACGACGGCCTGATTTAGCAGATAGTATTGCGTTGGCTGTGCTTAATGGTACATGAAAAACACAAAAAAACAGTTTCAGCAGCTATCTTTGCAGGCCTTCTATATGTCCGCTTTGTACCAGAAACTAGCGATTGTACTTTGCTTTAATACCACTGCGAGGCGGTTTTTTTCTCCCTTTTTGCTAGTGTTCGGTAAAACGTTTATTATGGATGAACCATGTAATCTGACGCGCAGTCGCACTGTGCTGAACCGGACGTTACCGATATAATGGATTCCGAAATTCCTTCATCAAAAGGTATTAAAATGACTGACCGGGTGATATTGCAGCGTGAGTTTTCTGAGCTTATGAATGGGTTGCACAGAAGCATCTTAAAATATGCTACTGACCGAGCCGAACACTATCAGTGTGAGGTTTTCCTGTGCGTGAACAACAAATCACACTGCGATCAAATACTAGAACGCATCTTTGAAAAAAAGTTGTTAATAAACTTAAGTTAAATCAGGCTATCTCCGTTAACGGACAGAAATTGAGCTTATATTCGCCCTTGACCCTGAATAAGAGTTATCTGCCGGAAGCGGTGTATTTATTGATGTTCCCAAGCCCTGAACTGCTTAAATCTGTTGAATATCAGGCGAGCCTCAACCCCGTTCATGAAATTATCGTTTTTACCGAATCAGACGGACATACGGAGGCTACGGATAACTGGATGTCGGAACATGAGGTGCGCATGCTGGGAATCGGAAAAACAGCCTAATACAAGCCGCCAGCAGGCGGTTTTTTATGTCTTTTATCGAACATATCTTTCTGCGGATCGTTGACAATCCGGGGCGCAGCGTAACCTACCAACGACTAACCAAGCAATAAAATTCCGCCTCTCCCACCCAAGGACTAACTCTTCCTTTCCTCCGCCAGGCGGGCCACGTTCACTGGCTTCGCCCGTTTCGGGAAGAATAATGTAACAATACCCGCTAACGACAGTGGAACAATGCCGTCTTCGAACTTGAAGGAAATCCTCGTAATTACTAGAATGCCACAGTTAACGATAAAATTTTTCCTGAGTTATCTTAATAAACTCTCCGGTGCCGCGGTCTAGCTGTACAATCATCCCATTTAGGAATGTGTATATTTTCAAATCTATGAATGTATCTTTGATTTCATCAAATTTTGGATATTTGAATCCAAGTTCATATTCATCACTACCTTCAATTTTGACATATCCGGTAACAGGGCTGTCTGTAGTATTAAATACAAATATTCCGAGTATTTTATTTTGTTGGATGATCCATTCGTTGTAAGTTTGACGTTCGGTCAAAGAAATTCTAAGATCCTCTGTTCTTATATCTTTTTTATTAGTATGTCGAACGTAATTATCATCTGTATAACTTCCACAATCTTTAGACGATACTGCTATTAACCCATCCTCATCAAAGCCGACGATGACACCAATAGTCCCGATAGCTTTGGTTTCATCCGAGCAAAAAGAGAAAAAATCTCCTGGTATAATTAATGAACATGAAATTCCACCATTCACCTCACCATTAATTATTTTATTTAAATCATCAGGGTAATAAAGGTTAATCTCACGGCCAATGCCTTTTGGACACCCCGAAAAATGTACCACTAATCCAGATACTTCATTAATGAAGTCATAAATTTCATGGGTTGTTGGTTTGTTCATGCTCATTCCCGTAATTATTATACTCGCTGTAATTTTTCAAAAAAATTTATAATGAATAAATCAGATAGACCGTCTCTATCCAAATTGGTTATTTCATATGATACTTATTTTTAATTTCTTCGGCCGATTTTTCGAGGCTCGGGTAAATTGTGCTGGCGTGGATATTAAGGATGCTCAGTTGACCCATAATGTGTTTTTTGTTGGTTACGGATATCCTCCTCACGGAAACCTCACTATCCCCAGATTCCTGCAATGCAGCGTCCATTCCGAAAAGTAAAAATGCACCCGACTGGGACGCAATGCGCGTATTCGAAATTTTACCGCGTACAAATAATATCCTTCCTAAATCTAATGGGTTTATTATATCTTTAAAGTAAGGTTTCTCATCTTTAATACAATGAAGAAGATGACCACACACTCCCACCTCATTAAATTTGTCTATAACTTCCCAACGATACATATCAGTTTTTTCACGGCCAACAAAGTGATTTTTAGCTTTATCTCTCGATATATCAATAGCCTTGGTCAACTCATTCTTCTGTTCTTTACTCAGATTTGATAAGTTCGTGATGCAGCTGACCGTATCAGAATCAAAAAATTTTACCTGTGATTTATTGGTTTTTAGAATTATGACCTCACCGTCTATTTCCTTACCCTCTTTATTTTGCTTTATTGAAGAGCATGCAAAATACAGGGCGACCAGGGGGTTATAAGTTAAATCTAGCAGTCTGGTAGGAAGCCCAAAATGCTGCATCCTCACTAACTTATCCAACATGTATTTATCTGATGAAAACTCTCCGGGTTGGACGGTTAGCATTTCACTGTTTAAATTTCTTTCGTTAAAATAATGTGTATATTCGCCTGTCTTCTTATCCTTCCTTAAAATAGAAGGCTCGAGCCGGTATTCGTGGTCTGAATGTCCACGATAAAATGTTTCTTCTTTATCATTGGATTCCATCTCCAGAATTAACTTAATATAATCTTGGAGGTTGTCTATACTTTCTTTATTCTTTTTATGACTTCCAATCGCACCTAACTGGGTGTTTGTAATCACTAGAGTTAGGGGGGTATCTATTGGTCGCGCAAGAGATTCATTTACCTTATCTAAAACTTCATGCAGGTTTTTATTCTTAATGGACCAATGAGTTCTGGTAAGTCCGAAGTTGTTAATATCGACATCTAAAGCCTCACTAAGCTTACTTTCACTACTCACATGTCTTTCGCCATAATCTTGAAGTAATGTAAACTCGTAATGTACCATTTTATTGGAAAGGCTCAATCGATGAATTTTTCCGATTTTGATATCAATGTAGTAAAAATATTCTTCCGCTTCTTCTATTTGTCTACTGTAAAGTTCGCTGATAAATAATACATATGTTTCCTCCAATATTTTCAGAGAGTCGTCTGTAACAGGAACTATTTTCTGCGAAATATCTGAAGGCGTGGATTCAAGGAAACGAGATAGCGGGAAATTTGAACTCCCCCGGTCGCCCTCATCCATTTTCCAGTCTGAATTAAGACTCTCCATTATCATATTAAACAATCGATGTTCCTTTTGTTGGTAACTAACTCTGGCATGACTTAACACCCGTGGGATATCTCACTATAATACTGCGGTACGGCATCATCAAACATAATCCTGAACCGTTCCCTCTCCCTTCACTCTGGAGATACCACATCGGAATAACTGATCTGCTCCCTGTCGGTTAACACACGGGAAGGTGAGTAGAGCATTATCAATGGCTATGACAGTTGTGAACATCTGCTCCTCGCTCATAGCGGACAGTAGCAGACTCAATAACGCACTAATCACATCAGGCTGCGTGGTGGGTGATTTGAGATTAGTCACCACTGCCTGAACACACCAACTAAAAATCCCAGCTCTATCAATGCCTTTACAAATTTGTTACCCGCCTCGCCTTGATCAAAACCTCTATTAGATATTACTGTTTATCCATACAGCACTTAAGGGGGCTTATCATGCCACGCGACTATGAAATCAAAGACGCATTTGTGAGTGCAATTAAACGAGAGCCTTCAGGGCGCTATGTCGTCACCACGCAGGATTTTGTGCACCAGTTGGAACAGGTGAACTGGCACTTTAGCCTGCGTGAGGCCAACCAGTGGATAAAAACCCACACGGTAACGTTCCGGGATGTATCCACACAGGAAGGCGAATCGAAGACCTACCAACAGTTCAATCCGAACGGGGGTATTTGATATGGGATTTCCATCACCTGCTACGGACTACGTTGAAAATCGCATAGACCTGAACAAAATACTGATGCCTCACCCGGCCCACATGCTGATGATTGAGACGCCAGTCGGATTCGCAATTATCGACATGACGGTTCAGGGCAAGACGGGCGATAAGGTGGCATTCCAGTTCGGCGATTATTCTCAGCTGGGGAAATTGTTCAGAACGGGCATAATCACACAGGAAGGTGTGACAATCGACAGAGATGATATGGAAGGGGTCATTGTGCTGGGGAAAGTCACGGCGGAAATATTATCCGTGTACAAGCCTATCAGACCGATAATTTAAGTAAATTTCTTCATAATATGGCCCCATGCCTGCCTCTAACTTGTTGAATCTATTGAGTCTAACTTTGGGGCTATATTATGAAAAATCATCTTAAATTTTTGATTTGTATGACTATAGCGCCTGATTTAAAATCCCTCGGCTGTAAGGCTGTGCGGGTTCAAGTCCCGCCCCGGGCACCATATTTCTGCCGAAGAAAATCTAATAAAATAAAAGCAATATGCAGTAATGTCGTAACCGCCCAAGGGCGGT
>Ga0308159_1001187_pt1 | contig 41215 bp, 36 predicted proteins | sample PhyCR1_FD_201040 | JGI IMG/M metagenome (GOLD analysis project Ga0308159, IMG submission 201040) | Phyllosphere microbial communities from UC Gill Tract Community Farm, Albany, California, United States - DLSLC.R1 | ecosystem: Host-associated > Plants > Phyllosphere > Unclassified | place: USA... | reverse complement strand
CTTTTACACCTTCGTCTATTTCTACCAGAATCGCCGGGCGCTGAATCTCGATAAACCTGCACTGTATTTCTTCATTACGCTATTGCTGGTCGGGTTAAGTCGATTGGTATGGAGCTGGCATTTCAAGCAGACGCATTACGAGGATATTCGCGATAACTACGCGCTGGGAGGCAAACGTTTTGTTATTGCCGCCTTTTTGCTGTTCTATTTTTATCAGTATCGCGCACTGCTGTTGCGCAGCGTATTGAAACTCGGCATCGGCGTAATGTTTATCGGCATGGCTATCTCTCTATGGTACGGACATGTTACCCCCGAGCCGCTAACGCATCGCGCGCAATGGACTTCGGATGCCGCGACAACCGGTGCCTATCTGGTGGTTATCTATGCGATGGCAACCATTGTCGCCGTGCGCGCCTGCTATAAAGACAGCGGTTTTTCCATTCTACTGTTTTCTCTCGTTTTTCTGCTCACGATGGGCATGATATTGATGACGGAAACCCGCTCGGCCATCTTGCTGACGCCGCTTATCTTCGCCGCGTTCTTTATCTATTATTACCGCAGCGTGAGCCTGAAAATTCAGCTGGCCCTGGCGCTTGTCATCGTGCTGGCGGCATCATCCGTGGTCTATTTCTCGTGGAACCGTATTTCGCAGATTGGCAGCGATATTGCCGAATACAATACCAACAACGCCACGTCGATTGGGGCCCGCTTCTCGATGTGGGGGGCCGGAATACACAGCATCTCGCCTGACATGCTGGGTCAAACCGTGGATAGCCGTTATGCCAAGGCACTGGATTATATCGATAATTCTGAACGTGCGAACCCGGCGGCCAAGAGCAACGTTGCCTATCATCTGCACAATGATTTGCTCGATACGTTCTCCTTGCAGGGTATTTTCGGCTTTATTTCGCTGGCGTTGTTCTTTATTGCGGGCTTCTATTTTTCTTTGCGCAGAAATGCGCTGCAGAATTATGGGACCTTCTTTATTCTGCTGCCGATATTTATTCTCGGTTTGGCAGACACGGTATTAATACAGAGTAATACCGTGCTGATGGTCATTATGGCGCTGGCGCTGTCATTCCCTGTGATGAATAAACCGCGCGTCTAAAAAATAACGGCCACACCCTGCAAAAGGGGGTGGCCGAGTCATCCGTCAGGCATTCACCTTAAAAATATTATCCAGCCGACTTATTCCCAATCCGTTAACTTTTCTCACCTTGATCTGCACCGGAATCCGGTCTTTCATCGCCTCGACGTGGCTGATTACGCCAATGGTCTTGCCGCTGGCATTGAGACTGTCGAGCGCATTCAGCGCCGTGTCCAGCGTGTCGGCGTCGAGCGTACCAAAGCCTTCGTCGAGGAACAGCGAATCGATACGCGTCTTGTCGCTGACCAGATCCGACAAGGCCAGCGCCAGCGCAAGACTGACCAGAAAACTTTCGCCACCGGACAGCGTGCGGGTGTCGCGCACCGCATCGGCCTGCCAGGTATCGACCACCTCAAGCTCAAGCGCGTCGCTGGTCTTGCGTTGCAGGAAGTAGCGGCCATGCAGCTTGTCCATCTGCTTGTTGGCGAGATAAACCAGATGCTCCAGCGTCAATCCCTGCGCAAAACGGCGGAACTTCGCGCCGTCGCTCGAGCCGACGATATGATTGAGATAGCTCCAGTCGTCGTGCTGCTCCTGCGATTGCGCTATCTGCATAAACAGCGCCTGTTGCCCGCTCTGCCGCTGTTTATCGCTTTCCAGCTGACTGCGCAGCTCGCCCTGACGTAATTGCAGGGCGCGCAGCTGATTGTCCAGTGCGACAAGGCTTTCCTCCAGCGTCTCAAGGGCGGTGTGCTGCTCGTCGAGACCCGCCGGACGGCTTTCGAGATGCTGCACCAACTGTTCGGCGGCCTGTAGCAGCAACGCCTTGCTGCGGGTCTGCTGCTGCTGGAGATTTTCTTTAAGCTGTTGCAGTTCGAGGCGCTGCGCCTCATCGAGAAGCGCCTCGATGACGGCCTGTTCACTGTCGAACTCGCTGGCCTCGAGCGCCTGTAGCCACTCTTTTTTGGCCCGTTCATGCCGGGCTTCATTCTGCTTCCGGGTCTGATGGAAGGTCACCAGCTGACCGGCGAGGTTATCCAGCTGTTTTCGGACGTGCTGCAAGGCATCAAACGCCCGCTCGCGTGTCTGTTCGGCGGCCTGCTGCTGCTGACGTAAGTGCTCACGCACCTGAGCAACCTGCCTGTCGCCAAACAGGTTGCTGCGCTGCGCGCGAAGCTGAGTTAATCCCTGTTCTTTTTCGGCGAGTTGCTGCGTGCGGGTAGCGAGTGCGAGCTGGCTATCGGCGAGGGTTTTTTCGAGCAGCTGGCGGCGAGCCGTGAGCGTCGCTTCCTGCTGTTGCGCCTGATGCTGTTCGTTTAACGCTGTTTGCAGCGCATCTCGGGCCTGTTGCACGGCCAGTGCCGCCGCGTCGTGTCGAGCCAGCCACTGCTGATACTGCGTTTCCTGCTCTTCGCATTCGCGCAGCCAGTTTTCCAGCCGTTCATGGTCGTGCAACGAAGCGCTGGGTGACTGCACGGGGCTGTTCGCCTGCCACTGCTGGAGGTAGTCGGCCTGCTGCCTTTCGTCCTGGTCGAGAGCCTGTTGCAGCCGCTGCTGCTGTTCTTTCAGACTTTCCGTTCGGGTGCGCAGTTCGGTTCCGGTGGTTTGCAATGTGTCCGTTTCACGGCGCAGAACCTCCGCTCGCCGCTGCGTTTCAGACACACTGACCGCCTGATACTGCGCGATGGCCGGATGCGACGTGGAGCCGCACAGCGGACAGGGGGCGTCCGTCTGCAAACGGGCGCGCTCGGCTTCAAGACTGACAATCAACTGCTCCTGCTTCAGCAGGGTTTCGACGTCGGTAAGGTGCTGTTTCTTCTGTTTAAACTGTTCACGCGTGGCGTTGAGACGCGTTTCAAGCCCAGTCAGTTCAGTCTGGCGTGCGGCAAATTCCTGCTGCTGTTGCGCTATTCGCTGACTCAACTGTCGAGAGAGCGGCAACAGCCGGGAGAGTTGAAGGCGACGCGGGCGAAGCGCAATCAGTTCTGCCTGTTGCTGACGCAAGGTGGCTGCGGGTGACTGTTGTTCCAGTTCGCTCTGCTGGCGGGTCAGGGTTTCCAGCGCGGTGAGCAGCTCGTGCTCTTTGACCTTGAACTGACGGCTTTTTTGCTCGAGAGCCGTTTGCTCGGCCATGAGTTGGCGGAGATGTTGCGCCTGTTCCTGAACCTGTCGCTGATGTTTGCCATGATCCTGACGATCGTCGTCAAGGTGATCCGCCAGAGACATTATCTTGTTGTCCAGCGGCAGGATCTGGTCGTCAATGAGTTGATCCTGCTGCCGTTTTTCCTCTTCCTGCTTTTTCTGCGCCGCGACGGCGTTTTCCAGCGCCTGCGCCAGTGGCGTCAGGGTGGTGTCGAGCTGCTGCTGCTCGGCATCGAGGCGGGCGAGGGTGCGCAGGGACTCATCCAGCGCGTGCTGATGCTGATGCCGCTCTTTCAATAATGGCCGCAGTTTTTCCGCCGGTTCGCTGCGCGCAAGACGTTGCAACTGCGGTAAAGCCTGGAGCGCCTGCTGTTCGGTATCGTTGAGTTGCTGCTGATAATGCTGATGTTTTTGCTGCTCGCTGTGCCACTGCCGTAGCCAGTCCAGCCCTCGCTGCTGTTGCGTGGAGGACTGAACCAGAGCATTTTCCTGCTCGGCCAGTTGCAGCCGTTCCTGCTCAAGCAACTGGCGCTGTTCTTCACTCAGCAGTTCGATGCCCGCTGCGCGCTGATGCAGTTGATCGAGGTCGATTTTCGCCTGTTTGTGGCGCTCGAACACTTGCGCAGACAGGCGGCCATAGATTTCGGTGCCGGTCAGTTCTTCGAGCAGATCGGCGCGTTCATTGGGTTTGGCGTTGAGGAAGGCGGCAAACTGCCCCTGCGACAGCATCATCGACTTGGTGAAACGGCCAAAATCCAGACCTGTCAGCTCGGCTATCGCGGGCAGTTTGTCGCGCACCTTGTCGGCCAGTATCTTGCCGTCGGCCATTTGCGCCAACTCAACCTTGGGTGCCTGCAAATTGCCGGTCGGGGAATTACCGGCGCGGCGCTGGCTCCAGAAGGCGCGATAGCCGATGCCCTTGACCTCGAACTCGACCTCGGCCAGCGATTCGGCCGTATGACGAGTCATCAATTCATTCTGGGTCGGCGAGACCTCGAGACGCGGCGTCTTGTGATACAACGCTAGACAGATGGCGTCGAGCAGGGTGGTTTTTCCCGCACCGGTCGCGCCCGTAATGGCAAACAGCCCGTTGCTGGCGAAAGGCTCGGCGGTGAAATCAATCTTCCATTCACCTTCAAGCGAATTGATATTTTTTAAACGTAAGGAGAGAATTTTCACTGGGCGGCGTCCTCTGCCGAATGGCCGTGCTCGACCTCTTCAACCAACTGGGTAAACAGTGTGCGTATCCGCTGCTGTCGGCCCGCTTCGGCGCCAGTATCCTGCGCCAGCCGACGTTCGAACACGTCATTCACACTCAGCTCTTTGAGCGTCTCTTTTTCCTGTTGCAACAGTCCCTGCATCCTTTGTTCCTTGCTGCGGCGCAGTAACACGACTTCGACCGGTAACGGGTCGGTGAGCTGCTGGATGCGGCGTTGAATATCGCTGAGATAATCCTGGGTCGCGACCTCGATATCCAGCCAGACGGTGCCCTGTTCCGCGTGCGATTCATAGGCCAGCAATTGCTGCTCTATTTCAGCGAGCGTACCGCGTACGATTTCCATAGGTTGTGTGCGCGGCACGGGCAGCGTCTCTACGGCGTTGAGCGTTGCGCCTGTGAAATCCAGCAGGTACACGCTTTTCTCGTTGCTCGCCTCGTCGAAACTCAGGGGAATAGGGGAGCCGCTGTAGCGAATATGCTCTGTTTTGGCAATCTTCTGCGCGCGGTGGATATGGCCGAGCGCGACATAGTCGACGGGCGGGAAAGCCTGCGCGGGAAAGGCGTCGAGCGTGCCGATGTAGATATCGCGCACCGAATCCGAAGTGGTGACACCGACGGTGGTGAGATGGCCGGTGGCGATGATGGGCAACGCGAGGCCGAGCGCATCGCGCCTTTCGCAGGCCGCCTGATACAGCGACGAATAATGCTGGGTGATCGCTTCCTGAAGGGCCATCTGCTTTTCATTACCGGACTGCCCGGCGCGGCTCGCCAGCAGATCACGGGGGCGCAGAAACGGAATGGCACAGAGAATCGCGCCCGGATTGCCTTGCCTGTCTTGCAGGGTGATGACCTGACGCGCGAGAGTGTCGCCGACGGTCGCGATAACCTGGGTATTCAGGCAGGAGAGCAGCTCGCGCGATTCGTTCAGGGTTGCGACGGAGTCATGATTACCGGCCAGCACCACCAGCTGACAGCCTGTACGCTGCAAATTGACGATAAAACGGTTATACAGCTCGCGCGCGTAGCTTGGCGGCGAGCCGGTATCGAAGATGTCGCCCGCGACGATGACCGCATCGACCCGATGCTGTTCAACCTGCGTGATGAGCCAGTCGAGAAAGGCCTGATGCTCCGGCGCGCGGCTTTTGGTAAAAAAGTACTGACCGAGGTGCCAGTCAGAGGTGTGAATCAGTCGCATGAGGGTCTCGCGGTTGCGGTAACAGACGGCAAGTATAAACGTCCGGCACGGCCGCTGTCGTTGGAAAATCGTTGCAGGGACAATCGTCTGGGGTGAAGATGACGGCTTGACGACAGTTCGCGGCGCGCCGAATTTTTATTCATAAATCTGTCACAAAACTGACGCATAATGACCGCCGAAATCAAAATTAAGTTCGCTAACTTATTTGGCAGGCTATCAAAATGGCTAGACGCATATTAGTTGTGGAAGATGAAGCACCGATCCGTGAAATGGTTTGTTTTGTGCTTGAGCAGAATGGATATCACCCCATTGAAGCTGAAGATTTCGATTCGGCAATCAATCGTCTGATTGAGCCGTATCCCGAGTTGATTCTCCTCGACTGGATGCTACCGGGCGGTTCCGGGATCCAGTTTATCAAACACCTCAAGCGCGAAGCGCTGACCCGGGAAATTCCGGTGATGATGCTCACCGCCCGCGGTGAAGAAGAAGATCGCGTGCGCGGGCTGGAAGTCGGGGCCGACGACTACATCACCAAACCCTTCTCACCAAAAGAGCTGGTGGCGCGCATCAAGGCCGTCATGCGCCGAATCTCGCCAATGGCGGTCGAAGAAGTCATCGATATGAAGGGCTTGAGTCTGGATCCCTCCTCGCATCGCGTCATGGCCAACGAACTGGCGCTCGACATGGGCCCGACAGAATTCAAACTGCTGCACTTCTTTATGACTCACTCCGAACGCGTTTACAGCCGCGAACAGTTGCTCAATAACGTCTGGGGCACTAACGTTTACGTGGAAGACCGCACGGTGGACGTGCATATTCGCCGCCTGCGCAAGGCGCTGGAAACCAGCGGACATGACCGTATGATTCAAACGGTGCGTGGAACAGGCTACCGCTTCTCCGTACGCTACTGATATTTTCCCTCTTTCAGGATGCTTTCGAACAGGCATCCTGAAAGAGGCCGCTTACGGTTTTATATCTTTCACTCACAGCGGAGATACTGTGTGTTAGAACGATTGTCGTGGAAACGGCTGGCGGGAGAACTGTTCATGTTCTGCTGTCCGGCGCTTATTCTTGCCATCTTTATCGGCCATCTGCCGTGGCTGCTGCTGCTCTCTCTCGCGGCGGCACTAGGCTGGAACTACTATAACCAGCTTAAACTCTCGCACTGGCTGTGGCTTGACCGCAGCATCACCCCGCCGAGCGGTCTGTGGAGCTGGGAACCGCTTTTTTACGGCCTGAACCAGATGCAGATGCGCAACCGGCGCAGAAGGCGCGAGCTGGCGCTGCTGATTAAACGTTTTCGCAGCGGCGCAGAATCCCTGCCCGATGCCGTGGTGCTGACCACCGAAGAGGGCAATATCTTCTGGTGCAACGGTCTGGCGCAGGAACTGCTCGGCTTTCGCTGGCCCGAAGATAACGGTCAGCATCTCTTCAACCTGCTGCGCTATCCCGAACTGCGCATCTGGATCCAGAGTCGTGATTTTACTCGCCCGCTGACCTTGCAGCTCAACAATGGTCATTACGTGGAATTCCGCGTGATGCCGTATTCCGAAGGCCAGTTGCTGATTGTGGCCCGCGACGTCACCCAGATGCGCCAGCTTGAAGGCGCACGGCGCAACTTCTTTGCCAACGTCAGTCATGAATTGCGTACGCCGCTGACCGTGTTGCAGGGGTATCTCGAAATGATGGACGACGACGCGCTGGAAGAGCCCTTTCGCAGCAAGGCGCTGGACACCATGCAGGTGCAGACGCGGCGCATGGACGGCTTGGTCAAGCAGCTTCTGACGCTTTCTCGCATCGAAGCAGCCACTAACATCGACCTGCACGAAAAGGTCGATATTCCGGCGATGCTGGGCATGCTCGAGCGCGAGGTACAGACTTTGAGCAACGGCCGTCACGACATTACCTTCAAGGTTGACGACCAGCTCAAGGTGTTTGGCAATGACGATCAACTGCGCAGCGCCGTCTCGAATCTTGTCTACAACTCGGTAAACCACACGCCGGAAGGCACGCGGATAGAAGTCAGCTGGCAGAAGTCGACGCAGGGCGCGCACTTTGAAATCACGGACAACGGACCGGGCATCGCGCCGCAGCACATTCCTCGACTGACGGAGCGATTCTATCGCGTCGACAAGGCGCGTTCACGGCAGACCGGCGGCAGCGGACTGGGGCTTGCGATTGTGAAACATGCGCTGACGCACCATCATTCGCGGCTGGAAATCAGCAGCGAAATCGGCTTCGGTACACGTTTTATGTTCACGTTGCCGCCGCGTTTGATTGTCGGTCAGGAAATAAAAAGTTCCACGGCATGAAGTTTTGACACCCGATCATGAATTTTTTTCAAGTGACGTGAAAATTCCTCGTTTTGCGATGTGCCTCTTTCATGGCAGGATGGCCTTAAAGCCGTTTAGACATCCAGAAGTCTAAATATAACCCCCGGTAATTATTTACATTGTTAACTAATTATCGGGAAAGGCGTCCTTATTCATTTGTTGCCATGATGTCTTGCCAGAATGTTGCCGGCATCGTGACCCATCCGGGAGTTTATTATGTCTGTAGCCAACCCTGTTTATCGCGCCGAAGTTGTCGGCAGTTTCCTGCGTCCCGAAGCCCTGAAAGTGGCTCGTCAGCAGTTCAAGGCCGGTGAAATCGATGCCGCACAGCTTCGCGCTGTCGAAGACACCGAAATCCGCCGTGTGGTTGAGCTGCAACGCGAAGCCGGTTTGCAAGTGGTTACTGACGGTGAGTTCCGCCGTGCATGGTGGCACTTTGATTTCTTCGAAGGGTTGCAGGGCGTTGAAGGTTACGACGCAGAGCAGGGCATTCAGTTCAACGGCGTGCAGACGAAATCCCGCAGCATCAAGGTCGTCGACAAGATTGCCTTCGGCGAGCACGAGATGCTCGAGCATTTCCGTTTCCTGAAAAGCATCAGCGGCGACGCGGTCCCAAAAATGACCATTCCAAGCCCGAGCGTGATGCACTTCCGCTTTAACCGCGATGCCGTAAAACATGTGTATCCGAATATCGAAGACTACTTTGACGATTTGGCGCAGGTCTACCGTGATGCAATCAACGCCTTCTATGCCGCAGGCTGCCGTTATCTGCAACTGGATGACACCGTTTGGGCCTACCTCTGTTCGGAAGATCAGAAGAAACAGATCATTGCCCGTGGCGATACGCCGGAAGCGCTGGCGAAAACCTATGCTCGCGTGCTGAACAAGGCGATTGAAGGCAAGCCGGATGACCTGATAATCGGTCTGCATGTGTGTCGCGGCAACTTCCGCTCAACCTGGATTTCCGAAGGCGGCTATGAGCCGGTGGCAGAGATTCTGTTTGGCACCGTGAACATCGATCGCTTCTTCCTGGAATACGATAACGAGCGTTCGGGCGGTTTCGAGCCACTGCGTTTCATCAAGCCGGGTCGACAGCAGGCGGTGTTGGGCCTGATCACCACCAAAACCGGCGAGCTGGAATTGGCGAAGGACGTGGAAACACGTATTAAAGAAGCGACCGAATATCTGGATATCCAGCAGATTTGCCTAAGCCCGCAGTGTGGATTCGCCTCGACGGAAGAAGGCAACAGCCTGACCGAGAAGCAGCAATGGGACAAGCTGAAGCTGGTTGTGGATATCGCCGCGAAGATTTGGTAGCGCCTGACCTGTCGAGTAACAGGTGCGTTCGCCGCCTTCCTGTCACTCGACATCTCTGCACGTATCACGCGATGGCAGCGTCAAGATTCAAGCCTCTACGCCCGCAAGTTCGTTAAGAGGCAAAATGGGTGATGTCTTTTGAAAAGAACCAAATAGAAGACAAAAAGTCACCGGGGCAATCATAATCTCCCGAATAATTGTGCGTGAAATGACCCTAATGTGGTTGTTTCGCGCACTTTTCATTTCATTAAAGCTCAAAGTGGGCTTTTATCGCTCAAAAATCATACGTATCATGTGATGATTTATTGTCTATATCCAGTGTATATTACTGTTCAGGGTTTTAAATCCAGCTGAACACTCTGCTTTTGGGATCGAGACTTGCCTTCATACACTATAAAAGCGTACCTTAGCGCCGCTGTGATTGGCACCACCCCTGCATAACTACGTCTTTTTTTACTCTAGCCAGGCGTTTCAGCTCTCTCTGGATGTGTGGAACGGGCGCGTATCGTCTTCCCGAAATCGAGAGACTTCCTCAGAGTTTGAGCCGGGTGTCAGCATCAGCAGCGGACATTTTTATTCATTTGCACAGGCATCACGACATCTATCATGAGTCATCGTTTAACTAGCAAAGATATTCTGGCATTGGGTTTCATGACCTTTGCCTTATTCGTCGGCGCGGGGAACATCATCTTCCCGCCGATGGTCGGATTGCAGGCGGGTCACCACGTCTGGTGGGCTGCACTCGGCTTCATGATAACGGCCGTGGGCCTACCGGTCATTACCGTGGTTGCGCTGGCGCGCGTCGGCGGCGGCATTGATGCTCTTAGTACGCCGATTGGCCGCAAGGCGGGTCTGCTGCTGGCAACAGTCTGCTATCTGGCCGTCGGCCCTCTGTTTGCCACGCCGCGTACCGCAACGGTTTCCTTTGAAGTCGGCATTGCGCCGCTGACCGGTGATGGCGCGATGCCGCTGCTGGTTTACAGCCTCATCTACTTCGTGCTGGTTATCGGTATTTCGCTGTATCCGGGCCGTCTGCTCGATACCGTGGGCCATATTCTGGCGCCGCTGAAAATTTTTGCGCTGGCCGTGCTGGGTATTGCCGCCGTGCTGTGGCCTGCGGGTCAACCGCTGCCGCCAACGCCTGCCTATGAAGCGGTACCGTTCTCCAACGGCTTTATCAATGGTTATCTAACCATGGATACCCTGGGTGCGCTGGTGTTCGGCATCGTTATCGTCAACGCGGCACGTTCGCGCGGCGTGAAAGAAGCCAAACTGCTGACCCGTTACACCATCTGGGCGGGCCTGATTGCCGGTCTGGGCCTGCTGCTTGTGTACCTCAGCCTGTTCAAGCTGGGTGTGAACACCGCTTCGCTGGCACCGCAGGCGCAAAACGGCGCGGTTATCCTGCACACTTATGTCCAGCAGACGTTCGGCGGCGTCGGAAGCTTCTTCCTGGCGGCATTGATCTTCATCGCCTGTATGGTTACGGCGGTTGGCCTGACCTGTGCCTGTGCGGAGTTCTTCGCGCAATATGTGCCGCTGTCGTACAAGACGCTGGTATTTATTCTGGGTCTGTTCTCGATGCTGGTGTCCAATCTGGGCCTGAGCCATCTGATTCAGATTTCAGTGCCGGTACTGACTGCCATCTATCCGCCATGTATCGTCCTGATTCTGCTGAGCTTTACTCTGCGCTGGTGGAACAGTTCAACGCGTATCATTGCGCCGGTGATGCTGGTCAGCCTGATTTTCGGTATTATCGACGGCATCAAGACCGCCGATTTTGGCAGCCTTCTGCCAGCCTGGACCCTGCAACTGCCGCTGGCGGAACAAGGTCTGGCCTGGTTGCCGCCTTCTGCCATTATCCTGCTGCTGGCAGTGGTGTATGACAAGGTGAGCGGCGCGCGTAACGTCACTGCCCATCAGTAATGTACGCTTGCTGGACGCCCGCAAGACGCGGCGTCGGGATTGATTAAGCTTTCGCCAATTAAGGCCACGGAATAGTTTCCGTGGCTTTTTCGTTGGCAGAGGATAGGGGTCTGTGCGCCGTTATCCCGTTTTTTTAGACTGCGCTTTATGATTTGGAATTTTTAAATGCAACAATCTCTAGAAACAAAGTCGGCAGAAACGCCCCCGAACTCGCTTAAACGCGGATTAAGCACCCGACACATCCGCTTTATGGCGCTAGGCTCGGCCATCGGAACCGGCCTGTTTTACGGCTCGGCAGACGCAATCAAGATGGCCGGCCCCAGCGTTTTGCTGGCGTATCTGGTTGGCGGGATTATCGCGTTCATTATCATGCGTGCGCTGGGCGAGATGTCGGTCAACAATCCGCAGACCGGCTCGTTTTCCCGCTACGCGCAAGACTATCTCGGCCCGCTGGCGGGGTATATCACCGGCTGGACCTACTGCTTTGAAATCCTGATTGTGGCGATTGCCGATGTCACGGCGTTCGGCATCTATATGGGCGTCTGGTTCCCTGATGTGCCGCACTGGATGTGGGTACTGAGTGTGGTGCTTATCATTGGCGGCATCAATATGATGAGCGTCAAGGTGTTCGGCGAACTGGAGTTCTGGTTCTCGTTCTTTAAAGTGCTGACCATTATCGTGATGATTGTCGCCGGTTTCGGCATCATCATCTGGGGTATCGGCAACGGCGGCCATCCGACCGGTATCAGCAATCTGTGGAGCCACGGCGGCTTCTTCAGTCAGGGCATCATGGGCACCGTGCTGTCCCTGCAACTGGTGATGTTTGCCTATGGCGGCATCGAAATTATCGGTATCACGGCCGGTGAAGCGGATGACCCGAAAACCTCGATTCCAAAAGCCATCAACTCCGTGCCGTGGCGTATTCTGGTGTTCTACGTGGCGACGCTGTTTGTCATCATGTCGATTTTCCCGTGGGATCAGGTCGGAACGCAGGGCAGTCCGTTCGTGCTGACCTTCCAGCATATGGGCATTACCGTGGCGGCCGGCATTCTGAACTTCGTGGTGATTACCGCCTCGCTGTCGGCGATTAACAGCGATGTGTTCGGCGTGGGCCGTATGCTGCACGGCATGGCGCAGCAGGGACAGGCTCCGAAGATGTTCGCCAAGGTTTCCCGTCGTGGTACGCCGGTCGTTACCGTGCTGGTGATGATGGCAGCACTGCTGGTGGCGGTATATCTCAACTACATCATGCCGGAAAGTGTCTTCCTGGTGATTGCTTCCCTCGCGACCTTCGCGACCGTGTGGGTGTGGATAATGATCCTGTTCTCGCAGATTGCGTTCCGTCGTCAACTAAGCCGTGAGCAGGTTGCCGAGCTGGCGTTTCCGCTGCGTGGCGGCATCGTGACCTCCGTTATTGCGATTATCTTCCTGTTCTTTATCATCGGGTTGATTGGCTACTTCCCGGATACCCGCGTGTCGCTGTATGCGGGTGGCGTCTGGGTGGTGGCACTGCTGCTGGGTTACTGGATTAAATCTCGTCGCGCCCCGCGTATCGCCTGACAATAAAAAAGGAGGTAAGCACTCGCTTACCTCCTTTACCTTTGCGCGTCTTGACTCGCCGACGCCCATTACCTTCTTTTTGCAAAAGGCTTAATAGCCGATGGCAGCCCCTGCCGGACGACGCACGTCGTTGGCACCGTACAGATAGCCTTCACGCACTTTCCCGGATACCGCAGCATCGTTGCCCGAGCTTTGTGGCGTTACGCCCGCTGCACCCGGCAAACCGACCATAATCAGCTCGGCCGCGCCCCACGGGGTCTGCTCGACCATCTTGTAGCCCATTTTCTGCAACAGGTTCAGGCTGTCTGTGGAAACGCCGCGCTGCTCGTAATAGACTTCGTCCGGCAGCCACTGATGGTGGATGCGGGGCGCATTGACCGCCTCTTGCGGAGGCATGCCGAAGTCAATGACGTTGAGCGCGGTTTCCAACGTGATAGTAATGATGCGCGACCCGCCTGGCGACCCCAGAACCATAAAGGTTTTGCCGTCTTTAGTAACTAAACTCGGGCTCATCGATGATAGTGGGCGCTTACCTGGAGCGATGGCGTTACGGCTGCCCTGCACCAGTCCATACAGGTTTTTCTCCCCGACTTTACTGGTGAAATCGTCCATTTCGTCGTTGAGGAAGAAGCCGGTGCCCGGCGCAATTTCAATCGAGCCAAACAGACCGTTGATGGTGTAAGTGGTAGAAACCGCGTTGCCCATTTTGTCGACGATGGAATAATGCGTGGTTTCCGGCTTCTCGTGCGGTTCCATGCCCGGCTCGACCTGTGTTGACGGCGTGGCCTTGTCCGCTTCAATCTTCTTGCGAATGTCGGCGGCGTAGCTTTTGCTCAGCAGGCGGTCAATCGGGTTGTTCACAAAGGCCGGGTCGCCGAGGAAGGTGTTGCGGTCCATATAGGCATGGCGCATGGCTTCGGTCAGCGTATGAATGGCGGCCGCCGAGTTAAAGCCCATGCTCTTGAGGTCGTAGCCTTCAAGAATGTTGAGCGTTTCGCACAGCGTCACGCCGCCCGAGCTTGGCGGAGGCGCAGAGACAAATTTGTAGCCGCGATAGCTACAGGTTACCGGTGCGGTTTCGGTCACTTTATAGTTGGCGAAGTCGGCCGCCGTAATGATGCCCCCGCCTTTTTTCGAGGCTGCCTCGACGGCGGCCGGGATCTTGCCTTTATAGAAGGCATCGGGACCGCGTCTTGAAATGGCCTCCAGCGTGTTGGCGAGGTCTTTCTGCACCAGTCTGTCGCCGGGCTGCAACGGCGTGCCGTCTTTGCGCAGGAAGATTTTCGCCACTTCGGGTTCGTCTTTGAACTTGGCGGTTTTGGTATCCAGAATGTCGGTATCGGCGCGGGTCAGCACAAAACCCTGACGAGCCAGTTTAATCGCCGGGGCCATAACCTGTGCGCGGCTCAGCTTGCCGTATTCGCGCTGGGCGTGATCCAGTCCCATTACCGTGCCCGGCACGCCAACGGCGAGATAGCCGAACAGGCTGGCCCCTTTTTTGACATTGCCCTGCGCGTCGAGATACATGTTGGCGCTGGCCGCCGCAGGCGCCATTTCACGGAAGTTGATAAAGGTGTCTTTGCCGTCGGCCAGATGCACGGTCATGAAGCCGCCGCCGCCAATGTTACCGCAGCACGGGTTGACCACCGCTTCGGCGTAGCCCACTGCAACGGCGGCATCGATGGCGTTGCCGCCTTTCTTGAGAATATCCACGCCCACCTGCGAGGCCAGGTATTGCGACGTCACTACCATGCCGTTGCGGGCTTCGACCGCGGGGGCCGAAGCGGCAAGTACCGAACCGCTGACCAGCAATGCCGCGAGTGTCAGCGGCACCGTCAACGGCTTTTTCCATGCGTGTAAAAACATAAAATCTCCTGTCGTACCCTGTCGAAAAAACATGCAGGAAAAATCTGCATCAATAAAATCACATCAATAAGCCTCTATGTTATTTAACATTTTTTGGCTAAAGGCAAGCAGGAGAGTGTGAGGATGGGAGAAAGTGCGGAATAGCAGCCAATAAAAACGGCCAGCATAAGCTGACCGTAAAGATAAACGCATTCAGGTTTTCACCTGAGGGTCGATTACAGACCTTTGGCGTTTTCAGACAGGTAGGAAGCGACACCGTTTGGTGATGCGTCCATACCTTTTTTGCCTTTTTCCCACTGCGCCGGGCAAACTTCGCCGTGTGCTTCGTGGAATTGCAGCGCGTCAACCATGCGCAGCATTTCGTCGATGTTACGGCCCAGCGGCAGGTCGTTGACAACCTGGTGACGCACGATGCCTTTATCGTCGATCAGGAAAGAACCACGCAGCGCAACGCCCGCTTCAGGGTGTTCGATGCCGTAGGCTTTCTGGATTTCGCGCTTGATGTCGGCAACCATCGCGTATTTCACTTTGCCGATGCCGCCGTTCTCGACAGGGGTGTTACGCCATGCGTTGTGAACGAACTCGGAGTCGAAGGAAATACCTACAACTTCAACGCCCTTGGACTGGAAGTCTTCGTAACGGTTGTCGAAAGCGATAAGTTCGGATGGGCACACGAAGGTGAAGTCCATCGGCCAGAAGAAGACAACTGTTGCCTTGCCTGCGGTGTGTTTTTTAAAGTTGAAGTTATCAACAACTTCGCCGCTGCCAAGTACAGCTGCAGCAGTAAAATCTGGGGCCGGACGGGTTACCAGAACCATAACAACTCCTTTCTAGTATTTAATTAAATGAAGGGGATAATAATTTCGGGGCCAGTATAAGGGCAATGGGGGGGTGATAAAACCCCACCACACCAATCGATCAGATAGCACTCGGCTATCAAATGTGATCTAGATCTGATTATTGCTGGCATGCAGCATCATTGACGGGTAAAACGCCCAGAACTGGCGTTCCAGCAGTTGATAATGGCGTTCAACGTCGGAAAATGACCCGGCCAGCGCCGCCAGTTTGGGACGACGATTGGCCATGCCCTGTAATACATCCTGGATAAAGGGCAGTTCGGCGTAGCGTTCCATCCAGCGTTGCGACCACAGATAACCGTTGAGATTGCGAAAACGCTCGGGCGTATCGGCAAGATGAGGCTCGATGGACGACTGACACTGCTGAATAAAAGTCGCAAGCGGCGTGCTCGGGCAGATGACATTCCAGTGACGTGACAGGAAGTGATCCCACACCACGTCGAGCGTGATAGGCGCAACGCGATGATAATCGGCGCTGAAAAACCCGCGTGCGACTTTGACTTCGGGCAGGGTGTCGGTCATAACATCTACACGGCGATGCATGCGAATTCCGCTGACAACCTCGGCAGAATACAGGCCGTCGGGGTTACCGCGTACGAAGTCCGCCATCAGGTTTCCCAATAGCGAACTGTCGGCCAGCTTGGCCAAATGAAGGTGAGCAAGAAAATTCATCCGCGCAGTATACCTGTTTTATCAGCAAGAACACCCGCTGTTACCTGATTTATTCCGGTGAAAGCTTGCAGGTGACCCCCTCTCGCTCTAGACTAAGCCGCCTGTTTTTTTATCCTTCATATTCGCGCTGCAAGCTTCATACTTCGCGCTGCAAGTGCGTTGGCTACGCCCGCTCACCCCAGTCACTTACTTATGGGGCGTCTATAAAGGATATGCGTGTTTTATCACTACGTTAAATTTAAGTGGAAATGTTAGCTATGCGCGTTGCCGATTTTACCTTTGAACTTCCCGAGTCCCTGATTGCCCGCTATCCGCAGAGTCAGCGCAGCGGATGTCGCTTATTGTCTCTGGACGGGCCGAGCGGTGAACTGGCGCACGGCATTTTCACCGACGTGCTCGACAAGCTGAACCCGGGCGATCTGCTGGTGTTCAACAACACTCGCGTGATTCCCGCGCGTGTATTCGGTCGCAAGGCCAGCGGCGGCAAAATCGAGGTACTGGTCGAGCGCGTGCTGGATTCGCACCGCGTGCTGGCGCATGTGCGCGCTTCGAAAGCGCCAAAGCCAGGCGCAGAGCTACTGCTGGGCGATGCGGAGAACATCAAGGCGACGATGGTCGCACGCCATGACACGCTGTTCGAGCTGCAATTCAACGAAGACAAAGATGTGTTCACTCTGCTCGACGAAATCGGCCACATGCCACTGCCGCCCTATATCGACCGTCCTGATGAAGACGCCGACCGCGAACTTTACCAGACTGTTTACAGCGAACGTCCAGGTGCCGTTGCCGCGCCGACCGCCGGCCTGCACTTCGACCAGCCGCTGATGGATGCGTTGAGGGAAAAGGGCGTCGAGTTTGCCTTCGTTACGCTGCACGTGGGCGCGGGCACTTTCCAGCCCGTGCGCGTCGACACCATTGAAGAGCACGTGATGCACGCCGAATACGCCGAAGTTCCGCAGGAAGTCGTCGATGCGGTTCTGGCCTGCAAGGCGCGCGGCAATCGTGTGGTTGCAGTAGGAACCACGTCGGTCCGCTCTCTTGAAAGCGCCGCCAAGGCCAGCGAAGACGCGCTGATCGCGCCTTTCTTCGGCGACACCAGCATCTTTATCTTCCCGGGCTATGAATATCAGGTCATCGACGTACTGATAACCAATTTCCACCTGCCGGAATCCACGCTCATCATGCTGGTTTCAGCCTTTGCGGGTTACAAGAATACCATGCATGCCTATCAGCAGGCCGTGGCCGAGCAATACCGTTTCTTCAGTTACGGCGATGCCATGTTCATCAACCGTAATCAGCTGGCCTCGCGCGAAGTCGTGGGTCAGTAAGTTTTATTGGCCCACCTGTTGGGCTGTCATTTTGGGGTAACCCAAAATATTACCTGGCGTTGGACTGTTTTTCCGGCGCGGAGAAGAATGTGAAAATGAAGTACGAACTCTCTACCACGGATGGCCGCGCACGTCGCGGTCGTCTGGTTTTTGAACGCGGCGTGGTCGAAACGCCTGCCTTTATGCCTGTCGGCACCTACGGCACGGTAAAGGGCATGACGCCGGAAGAAGTCAAGGAAACCGGCGCGCAAATCCTGCTCGGCAACACCTTCCACCTGTGGCTGCGTCCGGGTCAGGAAATCATGAAGCTGCACGGCGATCTGCATGATTTCATGAACTGGAAAGGTCCGATCCTTACCGATTCCGGCGGTTTCCAGGTCTTCAGTCTGGGCGCGATGCGCAAGATCAAGGAAGAGGGCGTCTACTTCCGCAATCCTATCAATGGCGACAAAGTCTTCCTTAGCCCTGAAAAGTCGATGGAGATCCAAAACGATCTCGGCTCCGACATCGTCATGATCTTCGACGAATGTACGCCTTATCCTGCCGACTGGGATTACGCCAAACGCTCGATGGAAATGTCGCTGCGCTGGGCACGACGCAGCCGCGATCGTCACGATGAACTGAAAAATAACAACGCCTTATTCGGAATTATTCAGGGCGGCGTTTACGAAGATTTACGAGATGTATCGATAAAAGGGCTGGTAGATATTGGCTTTGATGGTTACGCTGTGGGCGGTTTGGCTGTCGGTGAGCCAAAAGAGGACATGCACCGCATTCTCGAGCACGTCTGTCCGCAGATTCCAGAGGATAAACCTCGCTATCTGATGGGCGTCGGCAAGCCTGAAGATCTGGTTGAAGGCGTTCGTCGCGGTGTGGATATGTTCGACTGCGTCATGCCAACCCGTAATGCGCGTAACGGCCACCTCTTTGTGACCGATGGCGTGGTGAAAATCCGCAATGCCAAGCATAAAAATGACACATCGACCCTTGATGAGCATTGTGATTGCTATACGTGTCGCAATTATAGCCGTGCCTACTTGCATCATCTCGACCGTTGCAACGAAATACTGGGTGCACGCCTGAACACTATCCACAACCTGCGTTTCTATCAGCGCTTGATGGCCGATATGCGCGCCGCGATTGAAAAGGGCGAGCTTGAGCAGTTTGTGGAAGTGTTTTACACGCGTCAGGGTAAGGCAGTTCCGCCTGTAAACTTCTGATGTCGAAGGGCCGAGCGTTTTCAACCGCGACAACGGTCGGCCCCTTCGGCTTCGGCGCTTTTAACGTGTTTTAATAACAACTTGTTTTATAACAACAATGAGGGAATTTAAATGAGTCTTTTCATTTCTGATGCCGTCGCAGCCACTGGCGCACCGTCACAGGGAAGTCCTTACTCTCTGGTTATCATGCTGGTGGTATTTGGTCTGATTTTCTATTTCATGATCCTGCGTCCGCAGCAAAAACGTTCCAAAGAACACAAGAAACTGATGGACTCCATCGGTAAAGGTGATGAAGTCATGACGACCGGCGGTCTGATCGGCCGTGTGAGCAAGGTAGCCGATACCGGTTATGTTGTGATCGCGCTGAACGACACCACGGAAGTGATGATCAAGCGTGACTTCGTGGCTGCCGTTCTGCCGAAAGGTACGATGAAGGCGCTTTAATTTTTGATTTTCCCGAAGGGAACTGCCGTGTTAAACCGTTATCCTTTGTGGAAGTATCTGATGCTGATCGTGGTTATCATCGTCGGTCTGCTTTATGCGCTTCCCAACCTGTATGGTGAGGATCCGGCTGTTCAAATTACTGGCGCTCGGGGTTCCGACGCCAGTGTTGCAACGCTGGACCAAGTCAGAGATTTACTGAATAAAGACAAAATCGACAGCAAGTCCATTGCGCTTGAAAATGGCTCAATCCTTGCAAGATTTCGTGATACCGATGTCCAGCTGCGCGCGCGCGATGCGCTGTCTGCGGCCCTGGGCGACAAATTTGTCATTGCACTGAACCTGGCTCCTGCGACGCCAACCTGGCTGACCATGCTGGGCGGCGAGCCTATGAAACTGGGTCTCGACCTGCGTGGCGGCGTGCACTTCCTGATGGAAGTCGACATGGATACCGCACTGGGCAAACTGCAAGAGCAGACGATGGACAACATGCGTAGCGATCTGCGCGACCAGAGCATTCCCTATGCAACGGTTCGCAAAGACGACAACTACGGTGTTGAACTGACCTTCCGCGACGCGGCTACCCGCGACAAAGCCTCGGGCTACCTCTCTCCTCGCCATCGCGACCTCGTGTTCACCAACAGCGGTGACAATGCCCTGCGTATCGTCATGACCGACGATCGTCTAAGCGAAGCCAAAGAGTATGCGGTTCAGCAGAACATCAACATTCTGCGTAACCGTGTGAATCAGCTGGGTGTGGCCGAGCCTCTGGTGCAGCGTCAGGGGTCCGACCGTATTGTGGTTGAACTGCCGGGTATTCAGGACACGGCGCGCGCCAAAGAGATTCTCGGTGCGACCGCCACGCTGGAATTCCGTCTGGTGAATACCAACGTGGATACCACCGCCGCGGCCAGTGGACGTGTTCCGGGTGACAGCGAAGTCAAACCGATGCAGGACGGCCAGCCGGTTGTACTGTACAAGCGCGTGATTCTGACCGGTGACCACATCACCGACTCAACCTCGAGTCAGGACGAATATAACCAGCCGCAGGTTAATATTTCTCTCGACAGCGCGGGTGGCAACATCATGTCCAACTTCACCAAGGACAATATCGGCAAGCCGATGGCGACCCTGTTCGTGGAGTACAAGGACAGCGGCAAGAAAGACGCCAACGGGCGTTCGATTCTGGCGAAGCAGGAAGAAGTCATCAACGTCGCGACCATTCAGTCTCGTCTGGGTAACAGCTTCCGCATCACCGGTGTGAATGATCCCAACCAGGCCCGTCAGCTTTCCCTGCTGCTGCGTGCCGGTGCGTTGATTGCGCCAATCCAGATTGTTGAAGAACGTACCATTGGTCCAACCATGGGTGCGCAAAACATCACTCAGGGTCTGGAAGCCTGTCTGTGGGGCCTTCTGGCATCCATCCTGTTCATGGTGGTGTTCTACCGCAAGTTCGGCGTGATTGCGACCAGCGCGCTGGTGGTAAACCTTGTGCTGATTGTCGGCATCATGTCCCTGCTTCCGGGCGCAACGCTGACCATGCCGGGTATCGCGGGTATCGTACTGACGCTGGCGGTGGCGGTTGACGCCAACGTATTGATTAACGAGCGTATCAAGGAAGAGCTGCGTAACGGACGTTCCGTTCAGCAGGCCATCCATGAAGGCTACAGCGGTGCGTTCTCCAGTATCGTCGATGCAAACGTCACGACGTTGATCACGGCAATTATTCTGTATGCGGTCGGTACGGGATCGATCAAGGGCTTCGCTATCACTACCGCAATCGGTGTGGCGACTTCCATGTTTACATCGATCGTCGGTACGCGTGCCATCGTCAACATGCTTTACGGCGGCAAACGCATCAAAAAGCTGTCTATCTGAGGAGTGCGTTGTGGCACAGCAAGATTATACTGTTGAACAACTGAACTACGGCCGTCGAGTCTATGACTTTATGCGCTGGGACAACGTGGCCTTCTGTCTGTCGGGCCTGTTGTTAATCGCGTCTATCGCGATTATGGGCGTTCGCGGGTTTAACTGGGGTCTGGACTTCACCGGCGGTACGGTTATCGAGATTACCCTGTCTCAGCCTGCCAACCTCGACAACATGCGTGATACGTTGGAGAAGGCCGGTTTCCAGGATCCTATCGTTCAGAACTTTGGCAGCAGCCGTGACGTGGTGGTGCGTTTACCGCCTGCGTCCGACACCGCCGGTCAGGAACTGGGCAACAAGGTTATCAGCCTTATCAACGCCGATGTCGATAAAACCGCGAGCGTGAAACGTATCGAGTTTGTCGGCCCGAGCGTCGGGAGCGATCTGGCGCAGGCCGGCGGCATGGCGCTGCTGATTGCCCTGATCTGTATCCTGATTTACGTCGGTTTTCGCTTTGAGTGGCGTCTGGCGCTGGGTGCCGTGCTTGCACTGGCGCACGACGTCATCATCACGATGGGCGTGCTGTCACTGTTCAAAATCGAGATTGACCTGACCATCGTGGCATCGCTGATGTCGGTCATCGGTTACTCGCTGAACGACAGTATCGTGGTTTCGGACCGTATTCGTGAGAACTTCCGCAAGATCCGTCGCGGCAACTCCTACGAAATCATGAACGTGTCCCTGACCCAGACGTTGAGCCGTACCATCATGACCTCGGCGACAACGCTGATGGTGGTGCTGATGCTCTATATCTTCGGCGGTCCTCTGCTTGCAGGCTTCTCGCTGACGATGCTTATCGGTGTTTCCATCGGTACTATCTCTTCAATCTATGTGGCCTCGGCGCTGGCGCTGAAGCTTGGCATGAAACGCGAACATATGTTGCAGCAGAAGGTCGAGAAGGAAGGGGCGGATCAACCGTCAATTCTGCCTTAAACCGACAGACTTACCGTAATAAAAAAGGCCCTGCAGTTCGCTGCGGGGCCTTTTTCTTTGCCGATTCGGCAGTCGATACAAGCGTTAGGGTTTGGGCGGCGTCAGTACGGTGACCTGATGCAGATGCACAAAACCGAGATTTTCGACGGTGACATTGCCGAGGCGAACCTCCGTGGATTGCTCGCTGGAGGGCAGCAGGCGAGGCGTGACGGTAATCACCTGTGACTGCATATCCACTGTCAGCGGCTTGCCCGTCACCTGGTCTATCTGTCCCCAGTCGACCACGGCCTTGAATTCCGGCAGCGGCTTGCCGGAGGTCGCGCGGGTAGTCAGCACCACGCTTACGCCGGTGCTGTCGGGCGTCAGGGACGCGATGGCCACGCTGAGCTGACCAAAGTCGGTATTGAGCAAGGCGGCGGTTTTCGCCTGTGGCAGCAGGTAGACGCCGTGCGTCGACTGGCGGTTCAGCAACGTCTGGCGCTCGAGCGCCCCGGCGAGGTCGGTCAGGCGGTCAAGTTTCTGATTCAGCTGCGTCACTTCTTTGTTCAGCGCGGGTACCTGCGGATTCTGCCGAGCGCATCCAGCCAGAGTAAACAGGGCCGTCACCGCGCAAACGGCACGAAAGAGGGGAGTCATTGGCCTGAGGTCCTTTTCTGCAATTTATGTCAATGTTAAAGAGAGGGTTATGTGCCAAATTGAATACTACGTGCCAAAGTTTATCACGATAGTGCGTCAAGGTTGCGACAGCCTTTGTTGTCGCGTCACTTCGCGGTAAACTGTTGTCCAGATATTATCCGAGCAGGAAGTTCTATGCATTGTCCATTTTGTGCCGCCGTTGACACGAAAGTCATCGATTCCCGTCTGGTAGGCGACGGATCCCAGGTACGCCGCCGCCGTCAGTGTCTGGTGTGCAGCGAACGTTTCACCACCTTTGAAGTGGCCGAGCTGGTCATGCCGCGCGTGATCAAGAGCAACGAAGTCCGTGAACCGTTCAACGAAGACAAACTGCGCAACGGTTTTTTACGCGCGCTCGAGAAGCGCCCGGTCAGCTCCGACGACGTCGAAACGGCCATTAGCCACATTAAATCCCAGCTCCGCGCCACCGGCGAGCGCGAGGTTCCGGCCAAGATGATTGGCAATCTGGTGATGGATGCCCTGAAAGGGCTGGATAAAGTCGCCTATATCCGTTTTGCCTCTGTATACCGCAGCTTTGAAGATATCCGCGAGTTTGGCGAAGAGATTGCCCGACTTCAGGATTAACCGATTTACATGACGACAGGGAAGGCTATGTCCAGCGACGACTTTTACATGGCGCGTGCTTTCGAACTGGCACGCAAAGGCCGCTTCACCACCACACCCAATCCCAACGTCGGGTGCGTTATCGTACGCGATGGCGAGATAGTGGGCGAAGGCTATCATATTCAGGCCGGTGGCCCGCACGCCGAAGTGCATGCGCTACGGATGGCCGGTGAACGTGCCAAAGGCGCGACCGCCTACGTGACTCTCGAACCCTGTAGTCATCATGGTCGAACGCCACCCTGCGCCGACGCGCTGCTCAATGCCGGTATCGCGCGCGTAGTGGCCGCGATGCAGGACCCCAATCCCGATGTCGCCGGACGGGGCCTCTATCGCCTCGCGCAGGCGGGCGTCGAGGTGTGCAACGGGCTGATGCCGGCGCAGGCCGAAGCGATCAATCTGGGCTTCCTGAAAAGGATGCGCACCGGTTTTCCGTATATCCAGCTGAAAATCGCCGCTTCGCTCGACGGCAAAACCGCGATGGCCTCGGGTGAAAGCCAGTGGATAACCTCCGCCGCCGCGCGTCAGGATGTTCAGCGTTTTCGCGCCGAGAGTTCAGCCATTCTTTCCACCAGCGCCACCGTGCTGGCCGATGATCCTTCGCTGACCGTGCGCTGGACCGAGCTGGACGAAGACACGCAAAGCGTCTATCCCGCCGACTTTGTCTCGTCCGATACCGCCTCTAGCGAGGGGGTGCGCCAGCCTTTGCGGGTTATTGTCGACAGTAAAAATCGCGTGACGCCGCAGCATCGACTCGTCAATCAGCCGGGTCAGACCCTGCTTGCCCGCGTGCAGGCCGACGACAAGACCTGGCCGTCTTCAACCGAACAGCTACAGGTGCCTGCCAATGCGCAAGGCCGCGTAGATCTGGTGATTCTGATGATGCAGCTGGCGAAACGTCAGGTGAATTCCGTGTGGGTCGAAGCGGGAGCCGAGCTGGCAGGCGCATTGTTGCAGGCCGGTCTGGTCGATGAACTGATAGTCTATATGGCCCCGAAACTGCTGGGAGAGACTGCGCGCGGTCTCTGCGTTCTGCCCGGACTCGAAAATCTGGCCGATGCGCCGAATTTCGAGTTTACGGATGTCCGCCAGATTGGCCCGGACCTGCGCTTGCGCCTCAAGCCGGTCTACTGATTTCGACAGTCATCGCCCTGAATATTGCCCGTCTGCGCAGGTTTACAAAACCGTATGTCCAGGCGGGGGAATAATATGATAGAATCCGCCCCCCTGCGGCTAAGCATGGGCTGAGTCGGTTCGAATAGTACGAAGCTTTTAATAGAAAACAAAACGATTTAACCCATTCCAAGGAATATCTATGAACGTTATTGAAGGTGTTGTCGCTACGCCAGACGCGAAGGTTGCCATCGCGATCGCCCGTTTTAACAATTTCATCAACGACAGCCTGCTTTCCGGCGCCCTTGATGCGTTAAAGCGTATTGGCCAGGTGGCCGATGACAATATCACCGTTGTATGGGTTCCTGGTGCCTACGAACTGCCACTCGCGACTCGCGTACTGGCCAACAGCAAGAAATACGACGCTGTTATCGCGCTGGGCACCGTTATCCGTGGGGGTACCGCCCATTTTGAATTCGTTGCTGGCGAATGCAGCTCTGGCTTGTCCAGCGTTGCGATGAACAGTGAAATCCCTGTTGCCTTTGGTGTGCTGACTACAGAAAGCATTGAACAAGCCATCGAACGTGCGGGAACCAAAGCCGGTAACAAAGGAGCGGAAGCCGCTCTGACCGCGCTTGAAATGATCAATGTTATCAAGGCCATCAAGGCCTGAATCTAGTTAAGGGGAATTCCGTGAAACCTGCTGCTCGTCGCCGCGCCCGTGAATGTGCCGTACAGGCGCTTTACTCTTGGCAGTTGTCTAAAAACGACATCGCCGATGTTGAATTACAGTTCCTGACCGAGCAGGATGTCAAAGATGTCGACATTACCTATTTCCGTGAGCTGCTGTCCGGCGTTGCCACCTCTGCCGAGAAGCTCGATGCGCTGATGGCTCCGTACCTTTCTCGTCAGCTCGAAGAATTGGGTCAGGTTGAACGTGCAATTCTGCGTCTGGCCTTGTTCGAACTGAGCAAGCGTCAGGACGTGCCTTACAAGGTTGCTATCAACGAAGCCATCGAACTGGCGAAAACCTTCGGTGCGGAAGATAGCCACAAGTTTGTAAACGGTGTGCTGGATAAAGCAGGCCCGCACATTCGCAAGAAGTAAGGTTCCTCATTACAGAACGCGTTTCATTAAGGCCGGATATCCGGCCTTAATGCATTCTAAAAACGCAGATCGTCATTATTTGGACTACTACTATGGCATGCGGCGAATTTGATTTAATTGCGCGCTATTTCAACCGTTACAGAACGGCACGTCAGGACGTTCAGTTAGGCATTGGCGACGATTGCGCCCTGCTGACTGTAACTGACAAACAGCAAATAGCCGTCAGTACCGATACCCTCGTCGAAGGGATCCACTTTCTTAAAACGATTTCACCCGCCGATCTCGGCTACAAGGCACTGGCGGTCAATCTCAGCGATTTAGCAGCGATGGGTGCCGATCCGGCCTGGGTGTCGCTGGCATTAACGCTGCCCGAAGTGAACACCGACTGGCTGGAAGCCTTCAGCGACAGCCTGTTTGATCAGCTGGATTACTATGGTATGCAGTTGATTGGCGGCGATACCACGCGCGGCCCGTTAAGCATGACGCTGACCATTCAGGGTTTGATCCCGACCGGTCGCGCATTGCTGCGAAGCGGCGCGCGTGTCGGCGACTGGATATTTGTGACCGGTACGCTCGGTGACAGCGCAGCGGGTCTTGCGATTTTGCAGGACCGTCTCGACATCGACGATGACAAGGCCCGCGCGGCGCTGGTCAAACGCCATCTGCGCCCGACGCCTCGCGTCTTGCAGGGACAGGCGCTGCGCCAGCTGGCGAATTCGGCTATCGATATTTCCGACGGCCTTATTTCCGATCTGCGCCATATCCTGAAAGCCAGCGACTGCGGCGCCCGTCTGGATCTCGACGCCATACCGTTCTCGGCCGAAATGCAGCAGCACGTCGAACCGGAACAGGCGCTGAAGTGGGCGCTTACGGGCGGAGAAGATTACGAACTTTGCTTCACGGTGCCGGAAATCAACCGTGGCGCGCTGGAAGTGGCGCTCGCGCATCTGGGCGTGCGTTTTACCTGCGTGGGGCAAATTATGCCGCTGTCCGAAGGCATCAAGTATCAACGCTCCGGGGAAACCGTGGAGCTTGAATGGCAGGGATTCGACCATTTCGCACAGGAGATTGCCTCGTGACAATAGACAAGCAAGTAAGCGGCAACGCGGGCGATAAAAAGCGCCCGATGCGCCATAAAGGCAGAACCGGTAATGATGCCGTAGACATGGCCGCCGCCAAGAAGCGCCTGAACCTGCGCAATCCGTGGCATTTGCTGGCTACCGGTTTCGGCAGCGGCCTGTTCCCGGTCGGGCCGGGCACCGCCGGTTCCGTCGCGGCGATCCCGTTCTGGATCCTGATGACCTATCTGCCGTGGCAGGTTTATTCGATGGTGGTGATGTTCAGCATCTGTATCGGCGTTTATCTGTGCCGCCAGACTGCGAAGGACATGCGCGTGCACGATCACGGCAGCATCGTGTGGGACGAATTCGTCGGCATGTGGATAACCCTGATGGCCATTCCGACCAACGACTGGCAGTGGGTACTGATAGGCTTTGTGGTGTTCCGCATTCTGGATATCTGGAAGCCGTGGCCGATTCGCTGGTTCGACCGCAATGTGCAGGGCGGTATGGGTATCATGATTGATGACGTGGTGGCCGGGGTGTTTGCGGCCGCCATTATCTATCTGATTGGTCATCATTGGCCGGTTAATCTGTTCTAACCCATCAGAATGTGAAAGGGCGTCGCGGAGAAATCCACGACGCCCTTTTTTATGGCGAAGCCTTTAGGTCAATGCCAGGGCAACGCTTCGCGTTATTTGTAGCCTGTGGCCTGATGCGGCTGGTAGGCCATCTCCAGTTCGGCAATCTCGTCGATGCTCAAGGTGATATCCAGCGCGGCAATCGCGTCTTCCAGATGACCGGCACGCGAGGCGCCAATAATCGGTGCCGTCACAACGGGTTTGTTCAGCACCCACGCCAGGGCAATCTGCGCGCGCGGCACATTGTGATCTTCGGCGATTTTCGCCACACGTTCGGCAATTTTGGCATCTGCTTCTTCCGTATCGCCATAAAGCGCAGGAATCACTTCATCGGAAACGGAACGGGCGGTGGTTTCGCCCCACGGACGCGTCAGCCGTCCGCGCGCCAGTGGACTCCACGGCAACACCGCGATATCGCGCTCCAGACACAGTGGATGCATCTCTTTCTCTTCTTCGCGCTGAATCAGGTTGTACTGGTCCTGCATCGAGACGAATCGCGCCCAACCCTGCTGCTGCTGAATATCCAGCGCCTGCCTGAACTGGGAGGCATGCATCGACGACGCGCCTATGAATCGTGCCTTGCCCGCCTTAACGACGTCGTTAAGCGCTTCGAGGGTTTCTTCGACAGGCGTGTCATAGTCCCAGCGGTGGATTTGCAGCAGGTCGACATAGTCGGTTCCCAATCGGCGCAGGCTGTCGTCGATTGATTGCAGAATCGAGGCGCGAGACAGACCGCCTTTCAGATCAGGCAGCGGGAAATAGACCTTGGTCGCCAGAACGTATTGATCGCGAGCCAGCGATTCACGCAGGATTTTACCGACTATCTCTTCGCTGCTGCCATCGGAGTAGCTGTTGGCGGTGTCAAAGAAGTTGATACCGGCGTCGATAGCCTGCTGGATGAGCGGACGGCTACTCTCTTCGGGCAGCGTCCAGGCGTGTTTGCCGCGAGAAGGTTCGCCGTAGGTCATACAGCCGAGACACAGGCGTGAAACCTTTAAACCGGTGCTTCCAAAGTGCGTGTATTGCATGATTTCTCCAACCTCGGTGCGTCGCAGTGTGCGACAGACAGTGACGGTAAACAGTGTCGTTAAAAATAAGACAGGTATGGAGTAACTGTAGCTCAGTCTGCGGCAGGAAGGGGGGAAGCAGGGCGGTATGAGAGGAGAAATCCCCCTTTTTATTCACTCGAAAAGGGGGAGGACATCAGGTAAATCAGGCAAGCCAGTCGGTAATCTGTTTTTCGATACCTGCGGCATCCAGACCGAAATCGCTGCGGACTTCTTCCTGCGTACCCTGCGGAATAAACAGGTCCGGCAACCCGATATTCAGTACCGGCACAGGTTGACGTTTCGCCATCAGCAGTTCGTTCACGCCGCTGCCTGCGCCGCCCATGATGGCGTTTTCCTCAACGGTCACCAGCACATCGTGGCTGGCGGCAAGGGAGAGGATCAGGTCATTGTCCAGCGGTTTGACAAAGCGCATGTCGACCAGCGTGGCATTGAGTTTTTCAGCCGCCGCTCTGGCTTCCGGCAACAATGTCCCGAAGTTCAGAATGGCAATCTTTTCGCCTTCACGACGCACGACGCCCTTGCCAATCGGCAGCGAAGCCAGCGGCTCGCAGGTTGCGCCCGTGCCATTGCCGCGCGGATAACGCACCGCCACCGGACCTTGCTGGTGGTGATATCCCGTGTGCAGCATCTGGCGGCACTCGTTTTCATCACTCGGCGTCATGATAATCATGTTCGGAATGCAGCGCAGGAAGGAGAGGTCGAATGCGCCCTGGTGGGTTTGCCCGTCCGCCCCGACGATACCGCCGCGGTCAATGGCAAACAGCACCGGCAGATTCTGGATAGCCACGTCGTGGATAACCTGATCATAGGCGCGTTGCAGGAAGGTCGAATAGATGGCTACAACGGGTTTGTAACCGCCGATAGCCAGACCCGCCGCAAAGGTCACCGCATGCTGTTCGGCAATGGCGACATCGAAATACTGCTGCGGATAGCTTTTGGAAAACTTGACCATTCCGGAGCCTTCACGCATCGCAGGCGTGACCGCCATGAGCTTGCTGTCACCGGCCGCAGTTTCGCACAGCCAGTCGCCGAAGATCTTCGAGTAGCTCGGCAAGCCTTCTTTGCTTTTCGGCAGCGTGCCGCTGGCGATGTCGAATTTCGGCACCGCGTGCCAGCTGATAGGGTCATTTTCGGCAGGCGCGTAGCCTTTGCCCTTGCGGGTCATGACATGCAGCAGCTGCGGACCGGCCAGACCGCGCATGTTTTTCAGCGTCTGGGTCAGCGCAACTACGTCGTGTCCGTCAACCGGGCCGATATAATTGAAACCGAGTTCTTCAAACAGCGTGCCGGGAACCACCATGCCTTTCAGATGTTCTTCGGTACGGCGAATCAACTCCTTGATAGGCGGCACGCCGGACAGCACTTTCTTGCCGCCTTCGCGCAGGCGAGAATAAAGTTTGCCCGACAGCAGCTGCGCCAGGTGATTGTTCAGCGCGCCAACGTTTTCGGAAATCGACATTTCGTTGTCGTTCAGCACGACCAGCATGTCGGATTTGATATCGCCCGCGTGGTTCATCGCTTCAAACGCCATGCCCGCCGTGATGGCACCGTCGCCAATCACGCAAATCGTGCGACGGCCTTTGCCTTCACGTTCGGCGGCAACGGCCATGCCCAGACCGGCGCTGATGGAGGTCGACGAGTGGCCTACCGACAGCACGTCGTATTCGCTTTCATCACGCCACGGGAAAGGGTGCACGCCGTTTTTCTGGCGAATGGTCGAGATTCTGTCGCGACGGCCGGTCAGAATCTTGTGCGGATAGGCCTGATGGCCGACGTCCCACACCAGATGATCGAAAGGCGTGTTGTAGACATAATGCATGGCCACGGTCAGCTCGACGGTCCCCAGACCGGAGGCAAAGTGGCCGCTCGACTGACTGACGCTGTCCAGCAGATATTGACGCAGCTCGTCACAGAGCTTCGGTAGGCTTTCTTTCGGAAGCGAGCGGAGTTCTTCGGGGTTCTCCGCCAGGGCCAGCGTTGGGTATTTGGCTATATCAAGACTCATTGGTTACTCATATAAGAGGCGCTTCCAGGTACTTTTGGAAATATCGCGACGTTAGCATTCGGGTGAAATCAGCTTTCGCGCTCGATAACAAAGCGGGCTAATGCCAGCAAAGGGGCCGTGTTGTAAGAATGTGTGGCCAGCTCTTCCAGGGCCGCAACGGCTTCCTGATAAAGGTCTTTGGCTTTGGCTTGTGCGCCTTCCAGGCCCAGCAGGGCGGGATAGGTGCTTTTGCCAAGCTGCTGATCCGCACCCTGACGCTTGCCCAGCGTTTGGGTATCTCCAATCACATCCAAAATATCGTCCTGAACCTGGAATGCGAGGCCGATAGCTTCCGCATAGCGGTCAAGCAGCGGCAGCGCGGCGCGTCCGCGTGCACCGGCAGCCAAGGCTCCGATACGCACGGCGGCGCGAATCAATGCGCCGGTTTTATGACGATGAATACGTTCAAGTGCGACCAAATCAACCTGTTTGCCTTCGGCTTCGAGATCCAGCGCCTGGCCGACACACATGCCGGCCACACCGCTGGCGCGCGCCAGTTCGGAGATCATCGACAGGCGATCGTTAACCGCGACGTCGGGCATCTCCACATCGGCCAGAATCGAAAATGCCAGCGTTTGCAGGGCATCACCGGCCAGAATGGCATGGGCTTCACCAAATTTGACGTGACAGGTCGGCTGACCGCGACGCAGGTCGTCGTCGTCCATTGCCGGCAGATCGTCATGGATAAGCGAATAGGCGTGAATGCATTCGATGGCCGCCGCAGGCGCGTCCAGATTGACGAGATTCAGCCCGAACAGTTGTCCGCTCGCGTAAACCAGATACGGGCGCATGCGTTTGCCGCCGAGCAGAGAGCCGTGACGCATCGCGGCTACCAGGGGCGTTTCGCCAAAGGGCAGGCCGTCGATGTAGGCTTCAAGTACGCCATCGACGCGCAGTTGCAGCTCGCGAAGCTGATGACCGAAGCTCGGGGCTTCAATGTGTTGTTCAATTTGGGACATCGGGAATTACTCGGCTTCCGGTGTAAAAGGTTGCAAAGGGGCATCGTTGTCGCTGTCGAGCAGGATCTGCACGCGCTGTTCAGCTTGCTGTAATTTTTGTTGTCCCTGACGGGCAAGCTGTACGCCCTGTTCAAACTCATTCAGCGCGTCTTCCAGCGGAAGTTCCCCTGATTCAAGGCGAGCGACGATTTGTTCCAGTTCAGCCAATGCTGTTTCGAAATTGGCAGGTGGTGCAGCTTTTTTTGGCATAATTCTCTTTCAATATCGAAGATCGGGGAGCCGTACAAGGTACGACGCGGATAACTAGCCGGTGGAGAGCATCCTTTTGTGCGCAAAGTACCCAATTAAAGTGCTATACTCCGCGCCGCAGAAACTATTGGTAAGGGCAAAACCCGTGAATCATGCGTTTACCAATAGTTGATTCTAGATCCTTATTCAAATACTTACGACCCAGTATTTTCACCAGCCAATAAAAGATTGCCATGAAGTTTATCATTAAATTGTTCCCAGAAATCACCATCAAGAGCCAATCTGTGCGTTTGCGCTTCATTAAGATACTTGCAAGCAGCATTCGTAACGTTGTGAAGAGCCACGATGAGACCCTGGCGGTAGTTCGCCACTGGGATCATATCGAAGTTCGTAGCAAAGACGAAAGCAAACATGACCAGATTGTTGAATTGCTTTGCCGTATTCCCGGCATCCACCACGTGCTGGAGGTTGAAGACCGTCCGTTCAACGATGTTCACCACATCTTCGAGCAGACGCTGGAAGCCTATCGCGACGAGCTGGAAGGCAAAACCTTCTGCGTGCGCGTTAAACGTCGCGGCACCCACAGCTTTAGCTCCGGCGATGTCGAGCGTTATGTCGGCGGCGGCCTGAACCAGAATATTGCCACGGCGTCGGTGAATCTCACCAACCCTGAAATGACCGTCAAGCTCGAGATTAATGAAGACAAGCTGGTGCTGGTCAAGCAGCGCTATCAGGGGCTGAGCGGTTATCCCATCGGTACGCAGGAAGACGTAATGTCCCTGATTTCCGGCGGTTTCGACTCGGGCGTCTCAAGCTACATGCTGATGCGTCGCGGCAGCCGCGTGCATTACTGCTTCTTTAATCTGGGCGGTTCAGCGCATGAAATCGGCGTGAAGCAGGTGGCGTATTATCTGTGGAACCGTTTTGGCAGTTCGCACCGCGTGCGCTTTATTGCCATCGATTTCGAGCCGGTGGTCGGTGAAATCCTCGAGAAAATCGAAGACGGTCAGATGGGCGTAGTGCTCAAGCGCATGATGGTACGTGCGGCGTCGTCCATTGCCGAACGCTACGGCGTGCAGGCGCTGGTCACCGGCGAAGCGCTGGGGCAGGTGTCGAGCCAGACGCTGTCCAACCTGAGACTCATCGACAACGCGACCGATACGCTGATTCTGCGTCCGCTGATTTCTCACGACAAGCAGCACATCATCGATATCGCCCGTGAAATCGGCACCGAAGACTTTGCCAAAACCATGCCGGAATACTGCGGCGTGATTTCCAAAAGTCCGACGGTAAAAGCCATCAAAGGCAAAATCGAAGCGGAAGAAGCACAGTTTGATTTCTCGATTCTGGAAAAGGTGATTGCCGAAGCCAGAAATCAGGATATCCGCACCATTGCCGAAGAGAGCGAGCAGGAAGTGGCGGAAGTCGAAACCGTGGCCGAATTCGCGGCGACCGACGTCGTGCTGGACATTCGTGCGCCCGACGAGCAGGAAGAGAGCCCGTTGCAGCTTGACGGCGTTGAAGTGACCTCGCTGCCGTTTTACAAGCTGGGCGGGGCATTCAGCCTGATGGATCAGAGCAAAACCTATCTGCTGTATTGCGATCGCGGCGTGATGAGTCGCCTTCAGGCGCTGTATCTGCACGAGCAGGGCTTCAAGAACGTTAAAGTTTACCGTCCTTAAACCAGACGTCGTGACGAAAAAGGGATGGCTTCGGCCATCCCTTTCTGCTTTCTGGAAACCGCCTTTTCAGCGTTTATTTGCCATTCTGGTTCAGCTTCGCAATTTCGTCTTTAGCTTTCGCCAACTGACTGGCGAACTGCGGATTGCCATGGAGGCGGGCAACCACGGCCGAGGAGACAACGCGCGCGGCATCGACATCGCTCTGCCAATGGTATCCACAAATCACGCGGCTTTGGCCGAGATCGAACCCGCGCTTGAGGATTTCGTTTTGGCGCTGTGGATTGATTTCGGCGAGCACCAATGCAATCGACCAGCCAATTGCGGTATGCCCCGACGGATAGGAGCCGTTTTTCGCCAATTTGCTTTCGTCATCGGGGCGGCAGGTCGGTTCGTGGAAGAAGGCGAAAGGCCGAATGCGGTTGTATTTCTCCTTGGCGGCCTTGGTGGCGTAGTCACCGGCGTCTTCTTTCATGGTTGAAATCAGCTCATAGGTCGCGGGCGTGTTCTGCGCATTGATCTCGAAGCCGAACGGCGTGGAGAAATTTTTGGTGACGTTGTCGGCGCTGGAATCGGCATCGCTGAAAGCGACCGCGCCGCGTGGCGTCGAGCGCAGGTATTTACCCTGTTCGTAGGCGGCTTTGTCGGCGAGAAACGCCACGCTGTCAAAGGCAGGAGGCGGAGAGAGCAGCAGCACGCTGTCGGCGGTATCTTGCAGTGTCAGGTAATGTTTATCTTCGGCATGGGCATGGCCGCTTAATGCCAAACTAACAAGCAGGGCAGAGGTTATTTTCTTCACGCATGATTTCCCTAAGGTGATTGAAAGCCGTTTTATTTCTCTAAGAAATATTTAGAAATAAAATCATATCAATCACTGATAGGTGTGCAACGGCGGCAGCCCGCGATTGTGAGTTGGGTCGCGTAAAGGCGCTTTTTATTCCTTGCCGAGTCTGGAACTTAGGCCAAAGGCTTGAGTTTGATGATATGGGAATACACCACCATCGCCTCGACGTGGTTGTTCAGCTTTTCAAAGAAACCCGTGAAATTCATCTCGGGATTCTCGCGCAGGTTATAGGTCGCGGAGGATTGGCCCAGTCTGCGAATATTTTCAAGTAACTCGAGCGCCGGTGTCTTGGAATACAGCGTGTCGGCATTGTTGTGCAGTTTATAGAGCGATTTCAATGCCTTCTGATGTTTTTTATTGAAGCCCGACGTATTGCTCTCAATAAGCAGCGTGACGTTTTTCAGCTCCGTTAACTGCGCAATAATCGCGTCGGCCAGCAGGGCGATTTTTTGATCTGTTGAAATGGATTGAAAATAACTCGGCGGTGCTTCGTCAAGGGGGAGAACCGGATAGTTGGCGGGCGACGGGGTATAATGAACGACAGGTTGCATGGACTGACCTCTACAAAAAAGGCCATGATATTTTATATAATTTACAGTGGCTTATATGTTTCGCTCTTTATCGCCACCGTGCAGGTAAATGGCCGAAAACTGCTATTTTCGGCCTGCGGTCAGCCGGTTAGTCCTGATAATTATGAATACCCGGATACAGCACCAGCTGGCTGGCGACCTCGGCGGCTTTCTCTTTGCCCATCAGCAAGTCGATCATTTTCAGCGCGAATTCGATAGCCGTGCCGGGCGCCTGACTGGTCAGGAGATTGACGCGCGGGTCGAACATGACGCGTTTTTCCATCCATTTGTTCGGCGAAATCTTGTCTTTCAGCCCCGGAAAGCCAGTCATGTTGCCCACAGGGAACAGGTCATGGAATTCCAGTACCAGCGCGGGTGCCGCGCAGAGGGCCGCCACCAGTTTGCCGGTGACATTGACGTGCCTGACTTTTTCCACCAGCAGCGGGCTGTCACGAAAACATTCAGCGCCTTTCACTCCGCCCGGCAACACGATGGCGTCGAACTCGTGGTCCGCAACATCGACCAGCGCCACGTCCGCCACCAATGTCACGCCGCGCGAGCAGCGAACCGTTCTGTTACCGTCGCCTGCCACGCTCGCCGTCGTCACGTTGACGCCCGCGCGAACCAGCAAATCTATCGCCGTAACGGCTTCCAGCTCCTCACTGCCAGGTGCCAGACATACCAGTGCCGAAACGCTCATAATTATTTTCCTTACTTTTAATCATTTCGAATAATTGGGTATTCACCGGCAACTGCAAACCGTGCTTGCGGCCGCGGCGTAAAACATAGCCGGTAATGTAGTCGATTTCGGTGTGGCGCTGGGTACGGATATCTTGCAGCATCGACGAATGGTTGGCCGAGGTGGTATCGATCACCTGATAAACGTAGCTCAACAGCGACTCTTTGTGTGTCTGGTAGCCTTCAATGGCCATCACTTCCGCGACTTCGGCACAGATTTTCTCAATCCGATCGCCATAGGCAAGGAGATCGCCATTGGTACAGTTGTAAACAGCCGTCAGCGGATTGATAACACAGTTTACCGCCAGCTTGTTCCACAGGGATGGCAGGATATTGTCATGCCAGGCCACATCGGGCAAGGCATCGTGCAGCACATCGGCGAGTGCACTCGAGGCCGCGCCGTGGGCATTGGCCGGACCGATATGAGTGATGCCCGAAGCAACATGCATAATCGCGTTGCCTTCGTGGCGCGCCGCATGGGTCGTCGCGCCAAGCAGGATAGGCATTTGACTGGCAGGCAGTTCGTCGAGAGCGCCCATGCCGTTGTGCAGCAGAAGGAGGGTGCAATTTTCGGCAAGCAGCGGCAACAGGCTCACCAGCGCGCTGGAGACCTGCCAGGCTTTCAAGGTGACCAGCAGCAGTTCGCTTTCGGCCAGATGCTGGGGATCGTTGGTCGGCAGATTGCGATTAAACGCCTGACCGTCGGCGGAAATGACGTTGACGGCACAAAACGGCTGCGGAATGCGCAACCAGCCCTGAACGTCGTGACCTTGCTGATAAAGCTTCGAAAGCCAGAGTTGCCCCAATGCTCCACAGCCCAATACCGTAATCTTCATCGTTAATCCTTTATCCCGTCCTTTTCGCCCGACAGCCTGTAGGCTGCTTCGGCAACCTTGATTGCCGCCGCGCAAAATAGACCGATGCGCGGACAATGTCAGTAACGGCCTGATTGAGAGACACGTCGCGACATGTTGCGAAAATGTAAAATCTATAGTGTTAGTATAGCTGTTTATGTGCGACAGATCACATTATTGCGCCTTATGTTTACCCCTTCATGACGAAGGGATCAGCTTTGTTCCAAAACCAGTATTGCGTGGGTATCAGGTTCAAGCGCTTGAAAAACATGAGGCTGGTCGCCGGGATAGCAAATATAGTCGCCAGGATTCAAGGCAACCGGCGCGTCTGTCGGACCAATCAATGCACGGCCCTGTGTGACAATAATGTGCTCGACTGCGCCGTGGGTATGCGGTTTGGAGTGGCGATCTTCACCGGGTTGCGCAATCAGCATATAGATGTCGCGTCTCGCGCCCGGCGGGCAGGTAGCCAGTAAAATGGCTTTATAGTCGGCCATTTCTGCGCTGACCGACAACCCTTCGCCAAATCGAATCACCTGCGGCGTGTTGGCTTGAGGTTCCATTAAACGTGCGAAAGGAATATCCAACGCAACGCACAGTGCCCAAAGTGTTTCCAGGCTAGGATTACCGTTTCCGGCCTCCAGTTGCGACAGGGTGGACTTGGCAATCCCTGCGCGGCGGGCGATTTCGGCCAATGACAAGCCTGTCCGCTGACGTTCGCGAACCAGGGCTTTGGCAATAATGCTGATGGGTTGTGTCATAAAAGCTACCAGTGTTTTTTATATCGAACGATTCGTTCGTCTTGAAAGATCGCGATGGATTGTTCATTATAACTGCCAATGTGTTCGTTTTGGGAAGGATATATGCGTGCAGGAAGGATTTTGCCGCTAGGCAATGATGTTATCAGGGCCATCTTTTTGGTCTGTCTGGCCGACGGGATTGTGGCGGTGTCTTATGGCTAACTGGCAACCGCAGGCGGATTTCCGCTCTGGGTGCCGATGGCGCTGTCGATTTTCGTGCTCGCCGGTGCCTCGGAGTTTCTGTTTATTACCGTTGTAGCGGGCGGCGGAAGCCCTTTTGCCGCAGCAGCGGCAGGATTATTGGTAAACGCGCGTCATCTGCCGTTTGGAATGGCGGTTAAGGATCTGGTCGGAGAAAAGGGCGCGGCCAGCCTCAAAGCCCTGCTGGGCTGCCACATCATGAATGACGAAAGCGTGGTGTTCGGCGTATCGCAAAAAAAACCGCCCCAGTCGCGCGCGGCGTATTGGCTCTGCGGTATCGGTATCGCGGTGTTCTGGCCGCTGGGCGTATTACTTGGCGGCACGCTCGGAAAAATTATTCCTGATATCAAGGTAATAGGTTTAGACGCGGTCTTTCCCGCCATTCTCGTCGCGCTGATTGCTTCCGCGCTTCGCAAACGGCAAACGCTGAAGCGCGCAGTGACCGGCATGCTGCTGTCGATGGCCGCCGTTCCGTGGGTGCCCGCAGGTATGCCGGTGCTCTTTTCGCTGCTTGGCTTGGCGATATGGAGAAAACATAAATGACAGGATACGGGACTATTATCGCCGGTATTGCCCTGCTGGCGGCCGGCACCTATTTGCTGCGCATTGCGGGCTACAAACTCGGCAGTCGGTTAAGCCTGTCACCGGCCGCCGAATCGCTGCTGGCCGATGCGGCGACTACGCTGCTGCTTGCCGTCGCGGCAATCTCGACCTTTTATGAAGGGGAAGCTTTCGCCGGATTTGCCCGCGTCACAGGCGTCGGCGTTGCGGCCTATCTTGCCTGGCGCCGACGTCCGCTTATCGTGGTTATCCTCGTGGCCGCTGCCGTCACCGCCGGTTTGCGTCTGCTTGGGGTCAAATAGCCGTAAAAACCATCATCGGCGACAGTTTATCCCTCCAGTTTTTGGCAACGCGGATGGAAGGCGGTATCATGGAGGTCATCGCAGATAGACGCACAATTACATTTAAGGGAGAAGCCTAGATGCCATCTTTCGATATAGTTTCCGAAATCGATATGCAGGAAGTTCGCAACGCCGTGGAAAACGCCACGCGTGACCTGGCAAACCGCTGGGATTTTCGCAACGTTGAAGCAAGTTTTGAATTAAACGAAAAAGACGAGTCCATCAAGGTCGCCAGCGTTTCCGACTTCCAGGTCGAGCAGTTGCTGGACATCCTGCGCGCTAGCCTGCTCAAGCGCAACATTGAAGGCGGTTCTCTGGATATCCCGAAAGAGATGACTCACAGCGGTAAAACCTTCAGCGTTGACGCCAAACTGCATTCAGGTATCGAAAGCGCCGTTGCGAAGAAGATTGTCAAACTGATTAAAGACAGCAAACTGAAAGTGCAGACGCAGATTCAGGGCGACGAGATTCGCGTGACCGGCAAGGCGCGTGACGATTTGCAGGCGGTGATGGCGCTGGTGCGCGGTGGCGATTTGGGCCAGCCGTTCCAGTTCAAGAACTTCCGCGACTAAACGCGTTTCACGGCGCTTTTGCGGCGCAAATAAAAAGGGGGAGATCGATTATCGATCTCCCCCTTTTTTTTATGAGGTTGTTACGCCTCGGCGACAAACGCCTCAAGCGCCTGACGGTTAGTCAGTTTGGTATCGACCTTCACGTAGGCACTCAACTCTTCCACCACGACAACCGCATCGGCGACGCCAGGCTGGGATTTGATGCGCGTTTCAAGCGTGGCATCGCGGGCCACCTCTTCGGAAAGCGTGATCCGCAGGCTGCTGACATAAGGCGGCTCCGACATGGTCGCACTGACCAGGAACCACACAACGGCCAGCGCCGCACAGACCAGGAAGACCGCACCTGCGCCTGCATGACCAAAGATGTAACCGCCAAGGCTGCCGCCAATCGCCACCCCGATAAACTGGCTGGTGGAGTAAAGTCCCATTGCGGTGCCTTTATAGCCCGCCGGAGATTCTTTGCTGATAAGCGACGGCAGAATCGCTTCCATTACGTTAAACGCCAGGAAGAAAATCTGAATGCCCGCGATAACCGCCCACAGATGCAGACCGGCGAACCAGAGAACCAGCTCGGCCAGCAGCAGCACAGCCACGCAACCCATGAAGACCTGCTTCATGTGGCGTTTTTTCTCGGCGTAGATAATGACCGGGATCACGGCGACAAACGAGGTCAGCATCGTTACCAGATACACACGCCAGTGTTCGCTCGGCGGGAAGCCTGCGCGTTCCATCACCTGCGGCAACACGACAAAGCTCGACATCAGCATGATGTGCAGGCACAGAATGCCGAAATTGAGTTTGAGCAGCTTGCCATTGGTCAGCACCTTGTGGAAGCTGCCTTTCACCATGCTCGACTCGCGATTCATCATGTGAGTGGCAGGGGAGGGGACAACGGCAACGGTTATCACGATGCCGAGGAGAGTCAGTGCGGCAATCGCCCAGAACAGCGCGTGCAGGCCATAGGCATGGGTAATGATAGGGCCGAGAACCATCGCGATGGCAAAGGTGATGCCAAAGCTGATGCCGATAAAGGCCATCGCCTTGGTGCGGTTCTGTTCGCGCGTCAGGTCCGAAAGCAGTGCCATCACGGCGGCGGCAATGGCGCCGGACCCCTGAAGTGCACGGCCGATAATGACGCCCCAGATGGAATCGGTGCAGGCGGCGACAATGCTACCGACAGTGAAAATGAACAGTCCGAAGACGATAAGCGGTTTGCGTCCGACACGGTCGGAAAGCAGACCAAAGGGGATCTGGAAAATGGCCTGTGCCAGCCCATAAATACCGATGGCGATACCGATGAGTGTTTCGCTCGCCCCGGCCAATGACATGCCGTAAGTGGTGAGAACGGGCAGAACCATAAACATGCCGAGCATGCGGAGTGAAAATACTGTCCCTAGTCCCCACGTCGCCCGACTTTCCTGCCGGGTCATTTGGTTATCTTTCATTACTACCTCAAAATGACAAACAGCGACATTGTAGTGTCTTTTTTGTGTGCAGGTAAATTGCTGGATGTTTAGCAGATATTTCAGTTTTCTCAAGTCGGGCAGAAAAAATCGTCATACAGCGAATGCAATGAGGGAGAGGGCACTGAAATACTGGAGTTTTAAATAAAAATGGCCGGTTTGTTAACCGGCCATTTGTCGGGTCACCGCAAGCTTACCAGACGTAGGTAAGCAGGCTATTCGGTGCTGCGGCGTTAAAGTCGATAGACATCATGACACTCAGTGAAGTGATGGCAACGATGGAGAAAACAAACAGCTTTCTGGCCCATACGATGTCATTTTCAGTTTTGTATCCGCGCAGTGCCATGCCAAGCCACCAGACGCTGACGGCGGCGGCGACAATCAGGTATTTATAACCTGCGTAACCGCTCAGAGTCAGCATCAGTGTGGCAATCATAAAGGCCAGAATCCAGACCGTAATATGATGCTTGGCAACGGCTACGCCTTTAACAACCGGCAGAACCGGGATATTCGCTGCCTGATAATCTTTGAAGCGGAAGATGGCAATCGCGTACGAGTGCGGCATCTGCCACAGGCTGAAGATCAGTAACAGGATCAACGCGCCGGTATCGAACTGACCGCTGACGGCACAATATCCGATAACCGGCGGCGCAGCGCCGGATAAGCTACCAATCAGCGTGCCGTAGACGGATTTGCGTTTCATGTACAGGCTATAAATCCCGACATAAACCACAAAGCCCATTACCGCCAACCACATAGACAACGGGTTGGCGCCAACGTACAGCAGCGCAAAGCCTAAAATACCCAGGATAGTAGCGTAAACCAGGGTGGTTTTCGGCGGTATAAGTCCTTTTACCAGAACTCGGTTCTTCGTTCTTTCCATTACCTTGTCGATATCGCGGTCTATGTAGTTGTTAAACACACAGCCCGAAGCAACAACCAACGAGACGCCAACAAATGCAGCGAGAAAGAGAGGGAAATCGATGCTTCCTTTGGAAGCAAGGAGGAATCCCCCGACGACAGAAATTAAATT
>Ga0308159_1001185_pt1 | contig 41246 bp, 34 predicted proteins | sample PhyCR1_FD_201040 | JGI IMG/M metagenome (GOLD analysis project Ga0308159, IMG submission 201040) | Phyllosphere microbial communities from UC Gill Tract Community Farm, Albany, California, United States - DLSLC.R1 | ecosystem: Host-associated > Plants > Phyllosphere > Unclassified | place: USA... | reverse complement strand
TTCACGGCACCATGAAACGCGCCGAGGCCGAGAAAAAAGCCGTCGACCTGTTTCGTGAACTGGCGCTGCCTTCGCCGGAAACCATCGGCAAGCGCTATCCGCACCAGGTCTCGGGCGGACAGTTGCAGCGCGTGATGGCGGCCATGGCGCTTATCGGCGATCCTGAGGTCGTGATTCTGGATGAACCTACCACGGCGCTGGATGTGACCACCCAGCTTGAAGTGCTGAAAACCTTCCGCCGCGTGGTTAAACAGCGCGGCACCACGGCCATCTATGTCAGTCATGATCTTGCCGTGGTGGCGCAGATGGCCGACAAGATTCTGGTTCTGCTGAAAGGGCAGATTGCCGAGTACGGCACGACGGAAGAGTTGTTGCAACGCCCGCAGTCGCCCTACACCCGCAGTTTGCTCGACGCCGCGCAGCACAAGCCGCGTAACAGTCCGTGGCAGCCGGAAGCGGCACCGCTCAAGGCATTGCTCGAAGTGCGAGACCTCGCCGCAGGATATGGTCCGCTGGATGATAATGGCAAGCCGAAAATCAGTATCTTGCAGGACATCAATTTCAAGCTCTATCCGGGTCAGGCGATAGGCATAATCGGCGAGTCCGGCTCCGGCAAGACCACGCTGGCGCGCGCGGTGGCAGGCATGATTGCGCCGAGCAACGGCTATATTCTGTTTAATGAAAGTTATCTGAAAGGCGACATGACGGCCAGAAGCCCCGACGAGCTGCGCCGCATCCAGTTTGTGTTCCAGATGGCCGATACCGCACTCAATCCGAGTCAGACCATTGCCACCATTCTCAAACGCCCGCTGGTGTTTTTCCACGGTCTGCGCGGCAAGGCGCTGGATGCCCGACTGAAACAGTTGCTGGATCTGGTGCGTCTTCCGCACAGCATTTTGCATCGTAAACCGGCCGGGCTTTCCGGGGGACAGAAGCAGCGCGTCAATCTGGCGCGGGCGCTGGCGGCAGAGCCGGATCTTATCCTCTGCGATGAAGTTACCTCGGCGCTGGACTCCGTCGTGGCCGCCGCCGTGCTGGATCTCATTTCGGAGTTGCGCCGCGAGCTCAATGTGTCGTTCCTGTTTATCAGTCACGATTTGCATGCCGTGCGCTCCGTGTGCGACGACATCATCGTTATCAACAACGGCCAGATAGCCACGCAGGTGAGCCGCAACGATTACGACAAAGCCTCCAGCAGTCTCTATTACGAGCGGTTGAAACGCGCCGTGCCGGAACTGCGTCAGGGTTGGCTCGAAGAGCAGGACGGCGAACCGCTGGGTCTGCCGCTGGCCGAATAATGCCGACATTTTTTTGCTTTAGACACGACGTTTAACAAGGAACCGCCGTTCATGCCCGCACCGATTAGATTTGTACAGGACAGCCCCCATTTTCCCGACGCAGTCGACGTCGTGGTGATAGGCGGCGGTATTGCCGGGGTCGCAACCGCCTATGAGCTGGCGCGGCGCGGCGTTTCGGTGGCACTGCTCGAAAAAGGCCTGATTGGCGCCGAACAGTCGAGCCGCAACTGGGGCTGGTGCCGTCAGCAGAATCGCGACGAGCGCGAGCTGCCGCTGTCGATTCATGCGCTGCAACGCTGGAAAGTTCTCAGGCAGGAAACCGGCGAGGAGCTGGGTTTTCGCAATACGGGTCTGGTTTACGCCACCAAAAAACAGGAGGAGATAGATGCCTGGGAAACGTGGGGCCAGATGGCAAAAAATTACGGCATGCACAGCGAAATCCTTACCGCTGAGCGCGCCAAGGCCTTGACCGCAGGCAGTGTTTCAACATGGCGTGGCGGAGTCTATTCGCCCACCGACGGCCACGCCGAACCTTCGCTCGCAGCACCCGGACTGGCTATTGCCGCGCAGAAGCTCGGCGCGCAGGTGTTTCAATATTGCGCCGTGCGGGGACTCGATATCTCGGCGGGGCGCGTCAGCGGAGTATGGACCGAACGCGGTCTGATTCGGGCGGCGTCCGTCGTGTGCGCGGGAGGCGCGTGGAGCTCGATGTTCTGCCGACGTCACGGCATCGACCTGCCGCTTGGCAATGTGATAGGCACCGCCATGCGCACGGCGCCTATCGAGCAGGTCATCAAGATGCCGCTGTACACGGAAGGCTTTGCCTGCCGCCCGCAGCTCGACGGCAGTTACACGCTGTCGGTGTCGGGTCGCGGCCGCGTGGCTATCGGGCCGCAGGGTCTTCGCTACGCCAAAAAATTCTATCCGACCTTTCAGGCACGGCGTAAAAATCTCAAGGTGCATTTCAGTCCGAGCGCCTTTTTTAGAGGGCCGGAAGCGCTCGGGAAATGGCAGTTCGACGCGCCATCGCCTTTTGAAAAGGTCCGCGTGCTTGATCCCGCCGCCGACAGTGCCATGGTGCAGGAGGGCATAGACGCCATGCGCCGTGAGTTTCCGGCGTTGGGCGCGGTGCGGGTCGTGCAGTCGTGGGGCGGAATGATCGACAGTACGCCCGATGCGGTGCCGGTTATCTCTGGCGTGGACACACTGCCCGGCCTGTTTATTTCGGCAGGCTACAGCGCGCACGGCTTTGGTATTGGTCCGGGGGCGGGCAGCCTGATGGCGGATTTGGTCACCGGCAGCGTGCCGGTTGTCGATCCGACGCCTTTCCGTTATAACCGATTCAACGATGGCAGTGACATTAACAAACCGGGAATGATGTAAATGACAGAACAGTCCGCAGTGATGCACCCCAATACGCTTTCTCCTATTACCCTTCGTGAGATGACGGCCGACGATCTGCCTGCCTGTCATGGATTATCGCAGCAGGTTTCCTGGCCGCATCGTCTGGAAGACTGGCAACTGGCGCTGCACTGCGGCAAAGGCTGGGTGGCCGAAGCCGAAGGCAAGGTAGTCGGCAGCGCCATCTACTGGCAGTGGGGCAGCGACTACGCCACGCTGGGTCTGGTCATCGTCAGCCCCGAATGTCAGGGGCGCGGGATTGGCAAACAGTTGCTGCTGACCTTGACCGGCAAACTCGACGGCAGCATCGTTCGTCTTCACGCTACGCCGGAAGGCCGCCCGCTGTACGAGAAACTCGGTTTCGTCGCCACCGGTGAAATCCGTCAGCAGCAGAGCCGCGAATTGCCCGCCATTGCGCCGCCAGAGTTGACCGTCGACGAAGCATTGCGTGCCCTGAATGCTGACGATGTGGCGAAGATGACGGCGCTGGATGCTCAGTCGAGCGGTATGCAGCGTGGCATTTTGTATCAGGCGCTGGGCGACCCGACAAGCGCGATGCGCATGGTGAAAGGCCTGATGCTGACTCGTGACGGCGAACCCGCCGGTTTCGCCATGCTGCGCGAATTTGGTCGCGGTTATGCGCTGGGTCCCGTGATTACGCAAAATGTGCAGGATGCCCAAAAATTGATTGCCCAGTTGCTGCACGAAATTCCGGGTCAGTTCGTGCGTCTGGACGTTGAAGCAGACAGCGGTCTGGCCGAATGGCTCGACACGCTGGGGCTGACGTGTGTCGATAGCCCGACCACCATGTACAAAGACGGTGCGCCGCTTCGCGCGTCCAACGGCTGGCGCAATCTTGTGCTGGCGACACAGGCCATGGGCTAGGAGTTATCGTGAAAACCATTCTCTATAAGTCCGACCCCGCGCGCGGTGCATTATGGCAACGGATTCTGGCCGACATCGCACCGCAATATCGATTCATTCAGTGGACGGACCTCGATTTTTCAAAAGGCGATCCGGCCGTGTTCGCCGAGGTCGAGTATCTGGTCGTCTGGATGCCGCCAGAAGGTCTGGCGCAACGTTTTCCGCAGCTGAAAGTGCTATTCTCGATTGGTGCCGGTGTCGACCAGTTCGATCTCGGTGCACTGCCAGCCGGTTTGCCGGTGGTCAGAATGGTCGAGCCGGGACTGACGCAGGGCATGGTCGAATATGTCACTTTCGCCGCGCTGGGTCTGCATCGCGACATGCCGCGCTATCTGCGCCAGCAGCGTGAACAGCAATGGAAAAGCCACCCGATGGTCAGTGCGTCCAAACGTCGTATCGGCGTGATGGGGCTGGGGGAACTTGGAGAGGCTACACTTAAGATGTTGATGACTTTCGGCTTCGAGTGTCATGGCTGGAGCCGTTCCGGGAAAGCTATCGAGGGCGTGACAGGGTGGGCCGGCGTAGAACAACTGGCGCAATTTCTGGCGCACAGCGATATTCTGGTGTGCCTGCTGCCTTTAACCGCCGACACGCGCGGCATGCTGAACGCCGAACTCTTTGCCCTGTTGCCACAAGGCGCATCGTTGATTCAGGTGGGGCGCGGAGCACATCTGGTGGCCGACGATCTTCTTGCGGCTCTGGACTGCGGCCAGCTCGGCGCGGCGGTGCTCGATGTCACAGACCCCGAACCCTTACCGGCCGACGACGCGCTGTGGTCGCATCCGGCGGTCTGGATTACACCGCACATCGCAAGCCAGACTCAGCCCGAAACGGCAGTCAATGCGCTGCTGGCCAATTTGCAGTGTTTCGAACAAGGACGTCCCATGCAGGGCGAAATAGATAAAACCAGGGGGTATTGATATGAGCAGTATGACCGGTGGCCAGGAAAAGGCTTACGTTGATGAAGCGCTCAAGGAGATCCTGCCGCGACTCGTAGGAATGCGCCAGGATTTGCACATGCATCCCGAACTCGGCTTCGAAGAACACCGTACGGCGAAGATTGTCGCCGATTTTCTGCGTGAAATCGGGCTTGAGGTTCATGAAGGCGTCGGAAAAACCGGCGTGGTCGGTGTGCTGCGCAAAGGGTCCGGCAGCCGGAGTGTGGGCCTGCGCGCCGATATGGACGCCTTGCCGATTATCGAACAGGGTACGCCCGAGTATGTCAGCCAGAATCACGGCGTAATGCACGCCTGCGGGCACGACGGCCACACGACCATGCTGCTCGGCGCGGCGTGGTTGCTCGCTAACACGGTAGAGTTCAGCGGCACGGTTAACTTTATTTTCCAACCTGCGGAAGAGGGGCAGGCGGGCGCGAAAGCGATGATTGACGATGGCCTGTTTACCCGTTTCCCCTGTGACAGCGTGTTTGCGGTGCACAACTGGCCGGAACTGCCCGAAGGCGTTGCACAGACGCGTCACGGCGCCATCATGGCGGCGGCGGATCGTTTCGATATTCGCGTATTCGGTGGAGGCGGCCATGCGGCGCAGCCTCATCTTTCTCCGGACACCATGCTGGCGACCAGCGAGCTTGTCGTGCAACTCAACACGATTATCTCACGCTGCATCGACCCGACCGATCCCGCGCTGTTGACCGTAACGCAGGTGCAGGGCGGCTTCTCGCATAACATGATCCCGGCCGAAGCCCGCATCACCGGCACGGTACGCAGTTTTGACCTGCGTGCGCAGGATATTATCGAAGCCAGTCTACGCCGTCTCGCCGAATACATTCCGGCTGCGCATGGTTTGCAGGCCGAGGTGAAATATAACCGTTATTATCCGGCGACCATCAACTCGGCGGCAGAGGCCGACATCGCCTTGCAGGCGGCGGCCAGTGCAGGACTTGACACCAGCGTGGCCCCGAAACCCGCGCTGACCTCGGAAGATTTCTCCTTTATGTTGCAGCAAAAGCCGGGCGCCTATTTGTGGTTGGGGCAGGGCGATGGCAGCGCCAAACCGCTTGCGCCACTGCATCACCCAAACTATGACTTCAACGACAATGTGCTGCCGCTGGGCGTGAAATGGTTTGTCGAGGTGGTCAAAAAGCAGCTCGAACATCGACTGACTCTCTAGTTTATCTCCCGCGTTTTATTTCCTCACGGGCATCCCACGGCGGATGCCTTTTATTTTTCTCGCCTTTCTTCAGAGCACGTTCATTAGTTACAACATACTAATATTCTGAATACCATTGTGCACCGAGTCGAATTCATTCAAAGCCTGTCAGTAAATAGGGCGCAGATATTCCCGTCGTGAGGATAAGGCAAGGGCAACCTGAAATGAAAATTAAGCAGAGCGAAATTAACCGCGTTAGCGCGCCGAAAACCGCATGATATTTTTTTCACACCGTCATTACGGCACGAAATAAATCGGGGGATTGAGATACTAATTCAAATTCTGACTGCGCCCCGAATTAACCGAATGAGGTATTGCCATGCACAACGTATTGAATACACCCCTTGCCACCCAGGATGAAACAGACTGGCTTGCACTGCGTGAACAGCATGTTCCACGCGGTGTGGTTACCGCACATAATCTGGTGATAACCAAAGCCAAAGGCTCGGAAGTCTGGAGCGATGAAGGTCGCCGCTATCTGGATTTCGTCGGCGGGATCGGCGTGCTGAACGTCGGTCATAATCATCCGGAGGTCGTCAGGGCGGTGCAAAAACAGCTTGAGAATGTTTCTCACGCCTGTTTCCAGGTAGTCGCTTATCCTCCTTATATCGAATTGGCCAAACGTCTCAATAAAGTGGTCGGCAAAGGCGAGCATTATAAATCGGTGCTGTTTACCTCGGGCGCGGAAGCGGTCGAAAATGCGGTGAAAATTGCCCGTTCTTATACCAACCGTTCCGGCGTGATTGTATTTGACGGCGCTTTTCATGGCCGTACATTATTAGGCTGTGCGTTGACCGGCATGAGCCAGCCTTATAAGCAAAACTTCGGGCCTTTCCCGGGCGATATTTATCGTATTCCCTATCCTAATGCCTTCCACGGTATTACGCCGGAAGATTCCCTGAAAGCGCTGGAAACCCTGTTTGCCACCCAGACCTTGCCCGACCGCGTGGCCGCCATTCTTATCGAACCGGTGCAGGGCGACGGCGGTTTCCTGCCTGCGCCAAAAGCCTTTATGCAGGCATTGCGCGACCTGACTCAGCGTCACGGCATTCTGCTTGTCTGCGATGAAGTACAAACCGGCTTTGGTCGCACCGGAAAAATGTTTGGGTTCCAGCATTCGGATATCACGCCGGATCTCATCACCGTGGCAAAAAGCCTTGGCGGCGGATTGCCGATATCAGGCGTAGTCGGCAAAGCCGAAATCATGGATTCTCCTACACCTGGCGGGTTGGGCGGCACCTACGGCGGCAACGCGCTGGCCTGCTCGGCGGCGCTGGCCGTGCTCGACGTGCTGGAAAACGAGCGTCTGCTCGAGCGCTCCGTGAAACTGGGTCAACAGCTTGAAGCGCACCTGCAGCAGCTGGCGGAAAAATATGCCTGCATCGGTGAAGTGCGCGGCGTGGGCTTTATGCAGGCGGTGGAAATTGTCGATTACGACACGGGCAAACCCGATGCTGCCTTGACAGAAAAAATTCTGCACAGCGCCTGCGATGCCGGTTTGCTGCTGATCAAATGCGGGCTTTATCGCAACGTGATCCGCTTCCTGGCTCCGTTGGTGACGACCGATGCCCAGCTGGAAGAGGCGATGCACATCTTTGATATCGCACTGGCGCGTGGAACCGGGCGGTTGGATTAATTATTATCCATTTATTTCAATGAGTTTCGAAATTATTTCCCGCTGAAAACTCTCTGCGTCCGGCGCTGGTGTTTATATATAATATCGTGATATACCGTAGTGTAGTATTCATGAATTATATGTAATTTCAGGGTCGAATCAGGCGCAGAGGGACAGCTGCTCTTTATTCCGGGTCGACGCTCAAGATGACAGTGAGGTGCTATGAACGGCTTTTTAAAACTTGATCGCATCGACATCAATATACTGGTTCAACTGCAAAAAGATGGACGCATCAGTAACGTCAACCTGGCCGATGCGGTGGGGCTGTCGCCGAGTCCGTGCCTCCAACGGGTCAAACGTCTTGAAAGCGCGGGATACATCACGGGCTACGAGGCGCACGTCAATCTGCCGAAAATCACCGATTCCGTGACAGTATTTACCGAGGTGACGTTACAAGGTCACAGACGTGAAGAGTTTTCCAAGTTTGAAAACTGCATTCGTGAATACGATGAACTGATTGAATGCCATCTCATTACCGGCGGCTATGACTATCTGCTCCGTTTCATTACTCGCAGCATTGAGCACTATCAGGAAGTCATTGAATCTTTACTCGATAAGAATATTGGTATCGATAAGTATTTCAGCTATATCGTCATTAAATCCCCGATTATTAAAAGCAGTGTGCCGTTGCGTACATTGCTGACCCAGCAAATGCAAAACACCAATTAATCAGGCTTTATTTCTGCGGCTTTCGACCATGAAAACGGGTCGCGAGCCTTTATTGCAGAATAATGAGGGCTTTTTTACGTTTTTATGCTTTATTTTCGTTTTGTGATCGATCTCAATCTTGATTGCTGGGGAATAAACGAATAAGGTTTGTCCTATCGGCCTGTTAATTCTGTGGGCTTAATCAGGTTTCTAATCAAGATACATTCCTGGCGAGGGAGAAGACGCTTTTAAAGTTATGGCAAGGTTAATGGGTGGAGGTATTGAATGGTGTTAACTCGAGATTTTCTGCGTAACGCAGACTGTAAAACAGCATTCGGCAGCATTGACGAAACAATGTTACTGTCCTCGGAGCAACGCCTGGCCTCGCTCGACTGTACGCTGGCGAAAAGACCCGACCAAAGTCCGGTATGGATTTTTGGTTATGGATCACTGATGTGGAACCCTATCTTCGAGTCGGAAGAGGCCTGTCCGGCCACACTCAACGGCTATCATCGCGCATTCTGTCTTCGTCTCATTGCCGGTCGCGGCACCCAGGCACAGCCTGGCCGGATGCTGGCTCTCAAAGAGGGAGGCAAAACCACGGGACTGGCATTTCGTCTGCCGGAAGACAAGCTACGCGAAGACCTTGAGCTCTTATGGAAACGCGAAATGCTGACGGGTTGCTACAATCCGACCTGGTGCGAGCTTGAGCTTAGCGACGGACGTACGGTAACCGCATTGGTGTTTATTATGAATCCGCTGCATCCTCTGTTTGAAGCCGACACCAGTTATAAAGTCATCGCGCCCTTGATTGCCAGGGCTTCGGGTCCTTTGGGTACCAATGCCCAATACCTGTTTTCACTGGAAGAAGAGCTGAAAAACTATGGCATGCGGGATGACTGCATGAGTGAACTCGTGAATCAGGTGCGCATTTTGCTCGGCATTTCCCCTACGCCTTCCGCCGATATTCTGCTCGGCTAGTCTTATTCACGTTACTAAGAGCCTGACCCAAAAGGGTTGGGCTTTTTTTTTGCTTTCTGCGGAACTTTTACAAATTCCTTTATTGATACGCTTAACGGGAGTTGCAATCTTCCCGATGCCGAGCATAATGTGAACCGTTTTAATAACTATTCTCATTATCAATTTCAGGGAAATGTATGCACGCGCAAAAACAGGCTATCAGAGCGATAAAATCGCCACGTAAGCTGTTGTCCGTTTCAATCTCTACGGCGTTGGCGTTGTTTAGCCTGCCAGTCATGGCCGCGACTTCAGCCGCGACCGCTTCCGCCGGCAGCACCAAAGCCGCCAATGGCGACACCATTACCGTGACCGCCGCGCCCGACAAGTTTACTTCCGGTGGCGACCAACTGGTTCCCGCGTATCTTGACGGTGGCTTTGCCAACGGCGGACGTCTTGGTTTTCTGGGGCAGCAGAGTGCAATGGATACGCCGTTCAGCGTTGTCAGCTACACCTCGAAACTGATGCAGGACCAGCAGTCCCGCACGCTTGCCGATGTGCTGAGCAACGATGCGTCCGTACAGACGGGCTATGGCTACGGCAACTATGCCGAAACCTTTGTCGTTCGCGGCTTCTCGCTCGACGGTGAAGACATCTCCTACGGCGGCCTGTACGGCATTCTTCCGCGCCAGATTATCCCGACCGATCTCGCGGAACGTGTGGAACTGCTCAAAGGGTCCAGCGCTTTTCTTAACGGCGTTCCGCCGGGCGGCACGGGCGTAGGCGGGACCGTCAATATCGAACCGAAACATGCTACCGACACGCCAATCAACCACGTTTCCGTCGATTACGGTTCCAAATCGCAAATTGGGGGAGCCATTGATCTGGGCCGTCGCTTTGGTGATGAAAACCAGTTTGGCGTGCGGGTCAATATGGTGCACCGCGAAGGCGATGCCTCAATCGACAACATGAAAAACCGTCTGACGATGGGTTCCGTAGGCCTCGATTATCGCGGCGACCGCCTGCGCACCTCTCTCGATGTGGGCGTGACCAAGCAGTCGATTCATGGCGGACGTCCGGTCGTGTATCTGGGCAGCGCCACCGAAATCCCTTCCGTGCCGAAGGCGAGCAGCAACTACGGTCAGAAGTGGGCTTATACCGACATGACCAATGAATTCGGCCTGTTGAAAGCCGAATATGACCTTACCGATCGCTGGACCGTTTATGGTGCGGTCGGCGCGAACCACGACCACGAAGACGGCATCTACAGCTCGCCTACGCTCAGCGATAACGACGGCGATTTCAAGGCCAGCCGCATGACGGTGCCTTACCGCGCCGACAGCGTTTCGGGTCAGACCGGCATTCGCGGCAAGTTCGAAACCGGCTTCGTTAGCCACAGCGTCAATCTTGGCGTCAGCTCGCTGTATCGCAAAACCCGCAGCGCCTACACCCTCAGCAGCAGCTCGATTACCAGCAATCTCTATGACCCGATAGCTGTGGACGTACAGCCAGGCACGCTGTATGCCGGCGGCGATATGGCCAGTCCGGGTGTGGTCAGCCGCACGCGGTCCGAGGGCGTGATGCTTTCCGATACGCTGTCCGTGCTTGATGACCGTCTGCAGTTTATTGCCGGTCTGCGTCGCCAGAACGTGATGGTGATGAACTACGGCTATACCGGAGCAGAGACCTCGAAGTTTGATGAAACCAAAGTCACTCCGGCCTTTGGTCTGGTGGTGAAACCCTGGGAACACGTCTCCTTCTACGCCAACCATATTGAAGCGCTGCAACCGGGCGAAACGTCCGGAACTACCTATAACGGCGGACTGGTTACCAATGGTGGACAGGTTTCCGGCGTCGAGACCTCCAAGCAGAATGAAGTGGGGGTGAAGGCCGATTTCGGCCGTGTCATGACCTCACTCGCGCTGTTCGAGATTAAAAAGCCGGTGGGCATGTACTCAGGCAACGGCAATAGCACCTACACCTACGGCAACTATGGCGAAGTGCGCAACCGCGGCGTTGAGTTGAACCTGTTTGGCGAGCCGGTGCTGGGGGTGCGCGTCAACGGCAGCGCGACCTTTATGGATCCGCAAACCACCAAAACACAGGGTGGGGCGTATGATGGCAACGATGCGGTAGGCGTACCGCGCTACCAGTGGGTTGTCGGCGGAGAGTGGGATCTACCGGGTCTCAGCGGCGTGACCGCGACCGGTAAAGTGCTGCGCACCGGTTCACAGTACGCCAATGAAACTAATACGCTGAAAGTGGATGCATGGACGCGTCTCGACCTGGGTCTACGCTATACCATGCCGCTCAAGGACAGCACCCTGACCTGGCGTGCCACAATGGAAAACGTGACCAACGAGAAATACTGGGCTTCTGCCACCGGCGGTTACCTGACGCAGGGCGACCCGCGCGAGTTCAAGCTTTCTGCGAGTTACGACTTCTAATTCAGACCCCGCATAGCATGATAAAGGGGGGAGATGATTCCCCCTTATTTTTTGATAATTTTTGACCGTCGCTCTGCAAACCCCGCCCGTTTCGCGCAACTTATAACCGTTTACGACACGTTATGCAAAAAATGCATAACTAAAGTTCCCAAAGGACTTTATTGTCTCTTCAAAACTGCCCTACACTCCTAAAATCATTAGCAACTTCGCTATATTACAAGAGCGTCCATCAATGAAAAAATTGCTTCCGTCCATGCTTTTTGCAGCCATTGCTGCATCTTTTGGGGTACAGGCCGCGACACCGTCAAATACACTGGTCATTGCCCAGTCGCTGGATGATGCGTCAAGCTTTGACCCTGCACAGGGTTTCGAACTGACCACTGTGCAGGCATTCAACAACGTTTATCAACGTCTTGTGCAATCTGATCCGACCAATCCCGTCGATTTAAAACCTGCGCTGGCCTCCTCCTGGCAGGCCGGAGCCGACGGCAAGAGCATGACGTTTACCCTGAATCCAAAGGCCACCTTTGCCAGCGGCAACCCGCTGACTGCCGATGACGTGATTTTCTCGCTGTCGCGCGTGGTTAAACTCAATCTTGAGCCTTCCTTTATTCTGACCCAGCTGGGCTGGAACAGTAAAAATGTCGAGACCTTCCTGACCAAGGTCGACCCTCAGCATGTGAAAATCAGCTGGACCGAAAATGTCAGCCCGACCTTCGTGTTGAGCCTTCTGTCGGCGCCTGTTTCATCCATTGTCGATGCGAAGCTGGTCCAGCAAAATGCCAAGGGCGATGATCTCGGCCATCAGTGGCTGAGTGACCACTCGGCGGGGAGCGGGCCTTACAAGATTCGGACCTACGTGCCGCATCAGGTGCTGGTGTTGCAGGCGAACCCTGGCTCGCCGGAAGGCGCGCCGAAGATCCCGACCGTGCTTATCAAGAATGTGCCGGATGCCGCCGCACGTCGTCTGCTTATCGAGCAGGGCGATGCCGATATGGCGCGTAATCTGGGTGCGGATCAAATGGCCGGACTGGAAGGCAAGGCGGGCGTCAAACCACTGGCCGTGCCTTATGCCTCGCTGTATTTCCTCTATTTCAACACCAAAGCTTCTCCGGCGCTGGGTAATCCGGCCTTCTGGGAAGCCGCGCGCTATCTGTTCGACTATGACCATATCGCCAAAGACTTGCTGAAAGGGCAGTTCCAGGTGCATCAGGCATTTCTGCCGGACGGCTATCTGGGCGCGCTGAATGACAATCCCTACAAGTTTGATCCCGCCAGGGCAAAGGCGATTCTGGACAAGGCCGGACTGAAAAATGTCAGCTTCACCATTGCCGTAACCAATCAGCCGCCGTATCTGGATATTGCCCAGGCATTGCAGGCAAGCTTTGCGCAGGCGGGCGTCAACGTCAAACTCGAGCCGGGCGTCAGTTCGCAGATTTCTCTGCGCGTGAAGTCTCACAACTACGATGCCACGCTGTCTTCGTGGGGGCCGGACTACTTTGACCCGAACACCAACGCCGCCGCTTTCGCCTATAATCCGGAAGACGGCAGCAATACGCTGGCCTGGCGCGCAAACTGGAGCATTCCAGCGCTGAGCAAGCAGACACTGGCCGCCACCGCCGAGAATGACAAGGCGAAACGCGTCGAAGACTATCGTCAATTGCAGCTTGCAGTACAGAAGAGTTCGCCGTTCGTGATTGGCCTGCAGGCGCGCAGCCTTATCGCCGTACGTGACAACATCAAAGGCTATGTGCAGGGCATCAACCCTGACATGGTGTTCTACAGCAAGGTCACCAAGTAATGATTGAAAGAACTCCTCCTGCCGGATTAGTCCGGCAGGGTTGGCGTTGGTCGGGCCGCCTGCTGGGCGGCCTTGTTTCGTTGATGCTGACTCTGCTCGGGCTGCTGGCCTTTACCTTTGCGCTTTCCCATCTCGCGCCGATTGACCCGACCATGCAGATTGCCGGCGACCACGCGAGTGAAGCGACCTATGCGCAGGTGCGCAAGGATCTGGGGCTGGATCAGCCAATGCCGGTGCAGTTCTGGCATTATCTCGAGCATCTGGCGCGCGGCGATATGGGCATGTCGAGCATTACCGGTCAGCCGGTATCCAGCGACTTGATGCACACCTTCCCGGCCACCGTAGAGCTTGCGACCTGCGCGATTATACTGGGTGCCATTCTCGGCATTTCGCTGGCATTGCTGTCAGTCTACAAACCGGGCAGCTGGCTCGACAACGTCGTGCGGCTCGTCTCGCTGCTGGGGTATTCGGTGCCGATTTTCTGGCTCAGCCTGCTGGGTCTGCTACTGTTCTACGCGGTGCTGCATTGGGCTGGCGGGCCGGGCAGGCTGGATGACGTCTACCTTTATACGATGGAACCCCGCACCGGTTTCGTGTTGATTGATACCTGGCTTTCAGGCGATCGTGAGATGTTCTTTAACGCCATCCGTCACATGTGGCTGCCGGTAACGGTGCTTGGGCTGCTGTCGATGGCGGGCATCACCCGTCTGCTGCGCGCCTCGATGCTCGGTGAAATCAACAAGGAATATGTTGTCCTTGCCCGTTCGAAAGGGGCGGGTCGTGCGCGCGTGCTGCTGTGCCACGTTTTTCCTAACGTGCTTGGAACATTGATTACCGTGCTGACCTTGTCCTATGCCAGCCTGCTCGAAGGCGCGGTATTGACGGAAACGGTGTTTGCCTGGCCCGGCGTGGGACGCTACCTGACCACCGCGCTGTTTGCCTCGGACACGCCCGCGATTCTTGGCTCGACGCTGTTGATAGGCACCTGTTTTGTGCTGCTCAATACGTTGGCCGATGCGCTGACCTATCTTCTTGACCCGCGAACCCGGTAAGCCTTATGACTCAACTTATTCCCGAACAACCTGCGCTCGCCCGCGTCGTTCCCGGTAAAGGGCCGCGCCGCCTGACTACGCTGACGATAGGCGCGGCGCTGGCCGTGCTGCTGGTGCTGGCCGCGCTGTTTGCGCCGTGGCTCGCGCCGTTTGACCCCAACATTCAACACATTGAAATCCGCCTGCTGCCGCCGTCTTCCACACACTGGCTCGGCACTGACGGATTCGGCCGTGATTTGCTGTCGCGCGTCATCTTTGGCGCGCGTCCCACTTTGCTGCTGGTGTCGCTTATTCTGCTGCTGACCATTCCGTTTGGCCTGCTGGTCGGGATAAGCGCCGGGTATCTGGGTGGCTGGGTCGAACGTATTCTGATGCGCTTCACCGATATCGTGCTCTCTCTGCCAAGCCTGGTGATGGCGCTGGCACTGGTCGCGATTATGGGACCCGGCCTGATGAACGGTGCGCTGGCGCTGGCGTTTACCAGCTGGCCGCCGTTTGCCCGTCAGGCGCGTGCCGAAACGTTGGCGCTGCGCCGCAGCGACTATCTGGCCGCCGCAAGAATGCAGGGCATTGGCGGTTTCCGGCTGATGGTCGGCCATATTCTGCCGTTGTGCCTCCCAAGCGCCGTGGTGCGCGCCGCACTGAGCCTTGGCGGCATTATTCTCGCCTCGGCCGGTCTGGGTTTTCTCGGCATGGGCATTCAGCCACCGACCGCCGAATGGGGTTCGATGGTAGCCGAAGGCAGTAAAGTCATCTTCGACCAGTGGTGGGTTGCCGCCGCACCGGGCGGAGCGATTCTATTTGCCAGTCTGGCCTTTAACCTGCTGGGCGATGGCCTGCGCGACAAGATGGATACCCGAAATGGCAATTAATTCCACCTCAAGGGACGCCGCCGCCGACAGCAATCTGCTGATCGCCAAGGATTTAACGGTCTATGTACCTGGCCCGCAGCCGGTTGAGCTGGTGAAATCGATTTCGTTTAGCGTCGGCCAGCAGCGCGTGGCGTTGGTAGGCGAGTCCGGTTCGGGCAAATCCATGACCGCCCGCGCGTTGATGGGGCTGTTGCCGCATCCCTGTGTGATGCAGGCCAGCCAGTTAACGCTGGGTGAACAGAGTCTGACGCACCTCAAGGAACGCGAGTGGAACCAGCTGCGCGGAAACCAGATTGCGATGGTCATGCAAGACCCGAAGCACGCGCTGAATCCGGCGCAACCCATCGGCAGGCAGGTGGAAGAACCGCTGCGCCTGCACGGTCGTTTCAGCCGCAGCGAGCGCAAAGAGCAGCGGTTGGATATGCTCAACGCCGTCGGCCTGCCAAATCCGGCCCAGCTCAGCAAACTCTATCCGCATCAGCTTTCCGGCGGCATGGGGCAGCGCGTGATGCTGGCCATCGCGCTTATCAATCATCCGCGCTGGCTGATTGCCGATGAACCCACGTCGGCGCTGGACTTTGAAATGCGCGAACAGGTGCTGAAACTGATCGAACGACTGGTCGACGAGCGCAACATGGGGCTGGTGCTGATAAGTCATGACTTGCAGCAGGTCGCGGAATATACCGAGCAGGTGATGGTGATGTATAAAGGGCAGATTGTCGACCGACTGGCGTCCAGTCAGCTGGCTCATGCCACGCATCCCTATACCCACACGCTGTGGTCGTGTCGCCCGAGTCTGGCGACGCGCGGTGAAGTATTGCCGGTACTGGACAGGGAATTACTGGCGCGTCTCGGCGCCGAGCAGGAGCCATCATGAGTCGGGAAATCATCGCCCAGCTGCATCAGCTGAGTGTGTCACATCGTCAGGGTTATGACGTTCGCACCGTAGTGCACGATGTCGATCTCACCATCAATCAGGGCGAATGTTTTGGGCTGGTCGGGCCTTCGGGCTGCGGAAAATCCTCATTATTATGGGTATTGGCCGGGCTGAATACACAGTGGAGCGGGGACATGACCCTGCTTGGGCATCGATTGTCGCCCGGCAAACCTTTCACGGGTCTGCTGCGCCGCGAAGTGCAGATGGTGTTTCAGGACCCGTATGCGTCGCTGCATCCCAAACATCGGCTGCTGCGCACGTTGAGCGAACCTCTCAAGCTGCTGAAAGAACAGGATATCGAGCAGAAAGTGGCCGAAGGTTTTCGTCAGGTAGGACTGGATCCGGCGTTGATGCAGCGCTATCCGCATCAGTTGTCGGGCGGCCAGCGTCAGCGCGTCGCGATTGTGCGGGCCTTGCTGCTGAAACCCAAGCTGCTACTGCTGGATGAGCCGACGTCGGCGCTGGATATGTCGGTGCAGGCGGAGATCCTCAATCTGCTGAACGAACTGAAAGCGGCGGGATCGCTCACCATGATTCTGGTCAGCCATGATGCCGATGTTATCGACCACATGTGTGACCGCCATGTGACGATGGCGAAGGGCATTGTGTTGAACTGACAGACTGGGTCCCTCATGAAGGGACCCTTTTTTTGCCTAGAGAGTAATCGACACGACTTTTTTGGTTTTGTAAGATTCGATGGCGGCTTCGGCCAGCAGCAATGCCTTGAGGCCATCTTCCGCCGTTACCGGCACCGGTTTATGGTCTTTCACAGCGGCGATAAACGCCTTCCACTGGCCGTTAAAGGCGTCGTAATAACGATCCAGCACGGAATACAGCGGTTTTTGCGACTGAATGCCGTGGTCTTCGGTCATTTTGATCACGGTCGTCGAGGGCACATTATTCACCTGAAGACTGCCCAGCTGGCCATGTGCTTCAACGCGTTGATCATAGCCATAACCGGAACGGCGGCTATTGTTAATGGTGACAAGCTTGCCGGACGCGGTTTGCAGCGTAATGGAAATGACATCAAGATCGCCGCCTGCCGCTATCTCGGGATTGACCAGCGCCGCACCCATCGCAAACACGGAGACCGGCTCTTCCTGCAACAGGAAACGCGCCATATCGAAATCATGAATCGTCATATCGCGGAAGATACCGCCAGAATCCGGGAAGCTTTCGGCCGGAGGCGGCGAGGGATCGCGGGAGTTGATTTGCACATGCTCGAGCTTGCCGATGGCACCTTCGGACAGGGCCTGCTGCAAGCCGGCATGATTCGGGTCGAAACGACGGTTGAAGCCGACCATGAAGGGGACACCGCTATCCTTGATGACCTTGACGCAGGCTTTGACCCGTTCGATGTCCAGGTCGATAGGCTTCTCGCAGAAGATGGCCTTGCCCGCGCGCGCGGCCTGCCGGGCAAAATCTGCGTGAGTATCGTTTGGCGTGGCAATCAGAACAATGTCCACCTCGGGATGATTGATAGCCTCTTCGACAGACAACACCTTGGCGTGATATTTCTCGGCCAATTTTTTGGCGCTCTCCGAAGAGTGGCCTGAAACGGAAAACAGCACGGAATCGGGATTATCGTCGATGTGTTTTGCATGAACCTTGGCAATCCTGCCTGCCCCTAAAAGCGCAACTTTTAACATAGCGTTCCTCATCTCTTTATCATTCGTTGTTTTCAACCAATTAATATAGATGCTTTATTTCAATTTTGCCTAATTATGAAATATTTGGTTTCTTTTTTGTGAGGCGAGAGTCATGGCAGATAAAAAAGGGTGACGCCGAAGCGTGCAAATGATCAGCCGCGGTGCAAGACGGCGGTCGGTGAAAAGCGGGCAACAAACTAAGTGATTGAGAAGTAAGGCAGAGAGGGGAGATGAAAAGTTGGCACGCAAGATGCTTTATTAAGTTACCGACCTTTGGCTCGGTAAAATTCATTAAAAGAGGCGTCCGTTAGCGTTCAGATTGATGCGGTATCTGAGCGCTGGCAGGACGCTTTTTTTAGCTTTTTTGCTCCGAATACTAGCAGAAAGTCGCATCTTGTAGGAAGAAACGCAGAGGCGTTTCGAGACAAAATTTTTGCTCGATATTCCCCTGCCCACGCATTGTCATTATTTTTGCGTGCCGTCTTCAATCTTCGGCGGATAAGTTAAATCCTCGCCTTTACGGGTTTTCTCGACCTGTTTGGCCGTGACTGTCGCGCCCGCCGGATTACCAAATTGCGTGGTGACATAGTTGGCAACCTGGGCAATCTGCTCGTCGTTCAGCTGATTGGCAAAGGACGGCATCATCACCTCTCCCTGTTCCATATGGCGCTGTACGCCGGTCAGGATCACGGATACGACATTGCGACTGTCGGCAGCACCGGTGCTGGTGTGGTTAAACAGTGACGGATAGGCATGGAAACCTTTGCCGATGCCCTGACCGTTGGCGCCGTGACAGGCTGCGCAGTTGCTGTTGAACAGCGCAGAGGCAGACTGGTCGAAGGCAACCGCGCCTGCACGATCCGGGTAGACGTCGGTGGCCGGTTTACCCCATTGATCGCGGGGTTTGGTTTGATCCTTGTCGGCGACGGCAGGCACGGAACGCACATAGGTTGCGATGGCATTCAGGTCTGCATCGGTCAGATGCTGAAGACTGTGCTCGATGGCTTCCGCCATGGCGCCTGAGGCCGATGCCTTACCCGCGACATAGCCGGTTTTCAGATAGGTCACCAGCTCCTGTTGAGACCAGTCACCGATGCCCGCCTCCTTGTCGGAAGTAATGTTGAACGCCGTCCATGACCCAAGGTCACCGCCGCCGAGAGTTTTATCGTTGTCCATGCCCATAGTCAAAGTACGCGGCGTATGACAGGTGCCGCAGTGCTCCATGGCATCGACTAGATAACGGCCGCGGTTCCACTCGTCACTTTTGGCCGGATCGTTTTTCAGCTCGCCCTTGTCAAAGTTGAACCATTTCCAGAACGTCATGCCCCAGCGCTGGTTAAACGGGAAAGAAAGGTCGGTTTTGGCCGGGGCCTGATGGACGCCTGGCAGCGACATCAGATAGGCTTTGATGGCCAGCACGTCGTCACGCTTCATTTTGGTGAAAGAGTCATAAGGCATCGCCGGATACAGCTGCTGTCCGTCCTTGCCCACTCCGTCACGCACGGCGCGTACAAACTCGTCGTCGCTCCAGTTACCGATACCAAACTCTTTGTCAGACGAAATATTGGTGCCATAAATGACGCCAAACGGCGAAGCCAGCGGATAACCGCCGCCGAATTCCGCCGATTTCGGCGCGCCCGGCGCGGTGTGGCATGCGGTACAGTCTGCGGCGGTAGCCAGATAGGCACCGCGTTTAATCAGGTCTGCCGAATGCGAGGCATCGTCGGCAAAAGCGCTGGTGGCGGCTGCCAGCGGCAAAAGGGCCGCCAGCAAATAGTTTTTTTTCATTTCCACATCCCCATGCGGTTCCCAAAGTGGGCGACCGCAATTGCTCAGAAGAATCAGGCCAGGCTTTTCAGCACCGTATCTGCCATGCGAAGCGCCAACGCCGTACCGGTTAACGTCGAGTTAACGGTGGAAGCGGAAGGCATGATCCCGGTACCGGCGATAAACAGGTTCGGGTGGTCATGGGTACGACAGTCGCCGTCGACCACGGAATCCTTGGGATCGCTGCCCATGATCATGGTGCCGGTGATGTGCTGGTTGTTGTTGTAAACTCCACGCTTGCTGAACACCACATCGGTGCCGCCCATGCTTTCGGCAATTTTCTGGAAATCGAGCATCGACTGGTCATAGCCTTTATGCACGTATTCCGGGAAACGGTAATAGACCTCAAGACGCGGAATGCCCCATTCGTCTTTCTCGGTTTTACTCGGCACGACGCGGTTTTCAGGCTCCGGCAGCATCTCGAGCAGGCAGTTCATCAGCACATAGCGCTCGGCCTGATAGGCCAGCTTTTCATTCAGCGCCTTGCCGTAGTACCCCTGTTTGACCAGACGTTCGGTCAGCGTGCGCACCGGCGAGGTGTTTGCCAAATCGACGCGCAGCGCGGAACGTTCGGAACGGAATGCCCCGTCACGCAGGTTGTTGATGCTACCCGGACGCATCGGCCCACGGCCAAACCACACAGGCTCATCCGCCAGAAACTCGACAGCGGTGCCTGGGTGGTCCATCAGGTTGCGACCCACCATGCCGGAGCTGTTGGCGATGCCGTCTGGATATTTGTCGCTGGTTGAAATCAGCAGCAATTTTGGACTTTCCAGCCCGTTCGCCGTCAGCACGAAACGTTTGCCGGTGACTTTATGCGTCTGTTTTTCAGAATCGAGATAGTGCACGGCCACGATGTTGCCGCTGTCGTCGGCCTCGATGTTGTACACCACGGCGTTGGCAATGACGCGCACCCCGGCTTCCACCGCCTTGCGCGCGGAGATGCCGCCGTGATACTGCGCATCGATAGGACATACCGGCATGCAGTTGTTGTTCCCGCAGCAGGCAGGGCGGCCGTCATAAGGAATGCTGTTACGCGCCTGTGGACCGATTCCGACTACGTACCCCAGAGGAGCCACACGTTCTTTGATTCGCTCGAACCCGTAGGACAGAGGAATGCCCGGCAGCGGATAAGGCGCGGAGCGCGGTGAATCCAGGTCATCGTCGCCGGATACACCCATCTGGATTTCAGCTTCGGTGTAATAAGGTTCCAGCTCTTCATAGCTGATAGGCCAGTCGCGACCCACGCCGTACAGCGTTTTCAGCTTCATGTCGTTTGGCAGCAGGCGGAATGCCTGTCCTGCCCAGTGCCAGGTGGTTCCACCTACGCCGCGCAGATACTGGGCCGCATAAATATCCGGTCCCTTCTGAATCAGATAGTGGTTGTCCTTTGGCTGGAACTTGGGCTGAGGTGCCCAGGGTTTGGGAGGATACGGCTCGGTAAAGTCGCCCTTGAGCGGCGACTGACGGAACAGCTCGACGGCTTCGTCGCGCTTGATAAACGGACCCGATTCCAGCATCAGTACCGAGACACCGGCTTTCGCCATTTTTTCCGCAGCCAGTGAACCGGCGATACCGGCACCAATGACGATAACGTCTGCGTGTAATGAATCAGCCACGGGTAATGACCTCGCTATCAGGTTTGTGGATCCAGAAATTAGGTTCGCCGACCGCATAGCTTGGCGGTAATACGCTGTCTTTCACGAGTTCATAGCTCACTATATTTTCAAAACCGATACATACCTGACTTCCCGGCTGACCCACCACGCCGAGATACCAACCATTGACCAGCTGCTGATAAAGCTGACCCAGCGCAGCAGGTTGCTGTGCCAGCAACTGATGAAGGGGATCACCTATCACGTCGCTGTGGGCATCGAGCAGCGCCACCAGCGCGTCGAGCTGGGCATCAAGCTCTGCGTGGTGAAGCCAGCTGTACAAGGCCTGCCCAAGATGCGGCTCGAGGTGCTCCATTGCGGTCAGCTTTCTGGAAAGCTGCATGAAGTTATCTGGCATCGTCACTGCCGACGCCATTGGCGGCGCAGCGTGCGCCTGATTGCCGAATACACTGCTACCCAGCAGCTGGCTTCCAAAACCAGCCGCAAGGAGGCTCGCAGTACCCAATACCATTCGGCGGCGTGAAAGATTGATCATGGTGGTTTTCCGTAAAATCATTCGGTTAAAACAGTCCGTTTAAGCCGGGCCCCTGTAAAACGCCTTTTTAAAACAATCGAATCAATAGGTTCGAATAACCCAAAATGTGACTGAGATATTTTCAAATGTTTCGCGGATGTTAATTCACTTCTTTTCGTAAGTGAATAAATGGTTTAGTAAGTAAAGTAATTAATTAGGGGTATCTAGCGAGGTTTTTGGAGAAAAACGGGCCTGAAGGCCTCGTCATGTCTGGGGTTATACAATTTGTGCTATTGCGAACCGATTGATACATTTCAAAATTGGAAAAAAACAAAAATGTGAGCTATAGCACTATTTTAACAGGGGAATAAAGGGGATTTATACCGTATTCAGGGTATTGAACTGGCGGTCAGGATGAGCGTCCGATAGAGCTCGACACTGTCCTTGAGAGAGGAGATGGCACAGAATTCATCCGTTTGATGCGCCTGGGAAGGTTCACCCGGCCCGAGGATCACACAGGGCGGATGACCCAGCGCGGCGAGCAAAATGGCGGCATCGGTAAAATAGGGAACAATACGCGGCGTGATGGGGACGTCATGATAAGGCTGGCAGAGCACGATGGTTTGAAGCACCCAGGGATCGAGGACGTCGGTAAGCACGGCGGGGAGGTCAACGAGCGGCGTAATCGTGACGGCGTCACTTAAGTGCTGCTGTAATCGTTGCGTAATATCAGGATGATGGAGAGTAGGATCGGTGCGCATATCGACATCAAAACTGGCGCGGTCCGGCACGGAGTTGATGTTGAGACCGCCGTGCATGGCACCTACATTCAGCGTCGGCTGCTTCATCAGCGGATGCGCCGGACCCAGTTCAAAGCTGCGAATTTTGCCAATAGCATCGGCGGCGAGATAAATGGCGTTGATGCCAAGTTCCGGCATTGCGCCATGCGCCGTTTTTCCTCGCGTTTCACAGCGCAGCCAGAGTGCGCCCTTGTGACCCATCACCGGATAGTTTTGCGTAGCTTCACCCACGATAACGGCAAGGGGTACAGGCAGTTCGATATCGGGGTCGGCAATCAACGCACGCGCACCGTCGCAACCGGTCTCTTCGCCGCCGGTCAGGAGAAGCACAACACCGTTGCCGGCCTGAATAGCCTGCTTTTCCTCCAGACTGGCAACAATAAACGCGGCTACGGCGGCCTTCATATCGCTGCTGCCGCGACCGTAGAGTCTCCCTTCGGCGATTTCGCTGCCGAAAGGATCGTGCTGCCATTCTGCACTGCCGAGCGGCACGGTATCGAGATGTCCCGAAAAGGCCAGCGGCTTGCCGCTGTGAGTGCCGCGCAACCGCGCGATAATGTTCATTCTCCTGTCGCCAAAAGTGTGTCTCGTGACCTCAAATCCCCTCTGTTGCAGGAAATCCGCGAGCCACGTCAGGCAATCCTGTTCGTTTCCCGGCGGATTGATGGTGTCGAAAGCCAATAGTTTCTGCGCAAGTTCAATTACCTTGCGTTCAATGATGGCCTGTTCACGGTCGATTTGGTTGTCGCGCATAAGTTCCTGGTGTTGGGCAATATAAGTCAGACAAAGTTTATTAAAGGGTTCAACGCTTGCCAAAGACGCGCTGCGGATTGGCGATAAGCAGTTGTTCCAGCTGTTCGCCCGTTACGCCGTGACGGCGCAATCGTGGCACGAAGTGCTTGAGAATATAGCCATAGCCGTGGCCGCCGAAGCGGGTCAGCATGGTTTTCAAAAAGACATCCTGGGAAAGCAGCACCTGCTGGATAAAGCCGTCGTCGATAAGCTCGCAGATGGCGCGTGCATTCTCTTCATCCGACGGTGACTGCGCACTTTCATCGGCATAGAAATAGTTCATGCCAATCATGTCGTATTCCAGAAATGCTCCGCGCTCGGCCAGCGTGCGCTGATAATTTTTGTCGGCAAAACTCGGGTTCATATGACAAAGCACCGTGTGGTGCAGGTCGGCACCTTCTTCCGCCAGAATATCCAGCACCTTGTGTCCCAGCCGCTCCCAACCCGGCAGATGCACTTCGATGGGCACGCCGGTGGCGGCATTGGCGCGGCCCGCAGCCCGTAGCGACTTCTCTTCGCTGGCGGTAAAGGCGCTGGAAACGCCAATCTCGCCAATAAATCCCGCAATGACTTCAGGTTTATCGTCAAAGCCGCCCACATCGTAAATAATCTGATCGGTCAGCGTTTCCAGCGAATGTGTTTTCACATAGGCCGGATGCGAAGGCTCGAGGTAAAATCCGGTGCCCATGACGATATTTAATCCGGTTAAACGTGAAATGCGTTGCAGAGCTTTAGGGTCGCGACCAATGCCGATATTGGTAGGGTCGACCACCGTCTGACCGCCAAGCGCCTTGAACTTCATCAGTTCTTCGATAGCCAAATCGACATCGAACAGCTGGCAGTTGTCGCGACTCGAGAGCGGATTGAGCGACAGTTCGCCGAGATTCTCCATCCGCACCGGCATTTCGGCAATATGCCTGTCGCTACAGCAGCAGGGCGGCACCCATTTTCCCGAGGCATCGAGCAAGATATGTTCATGCATCAGCGTAACGCCCAACGCGCTGACCGGCATCGGCCCGAGTACGGTCGTGACATGGCCGCTGGCGACGCCGAGCGGGAAAGGGTCGGGATGACGAAACAGTGAGGCTGAATTCATGGCGCTATCCTTTGCGGGTTCGAACCGGGTTGAAGATGCGGGTATTGAGCCAGATAGCCAGCAAAATGATAAGGCCGGTCGCAATCTGGGTATAGAAAGGCGAGAGGTGCGAAAGGATTAATCCGTTCTGAATCACGGCAATGGACAGCGCGCCAAGCAGGGTGCCGATAATGGTCCCGAACCCGCCAAAAAGACTGGTGCTGCCCAAAACCACGGCGGCAATGACCTGCAATTCAAACCCTTCACCCTGATTCGACGAGCCGCTGCCAAGACGCGCGGTAATGATCATGCCCGCCAGCGCCGCCGCCATGCCGCTCAGCATATAGACCCAGAGTGTCATGGAGCGGGTATTGACGCCCGCACGCCGTACACCCTCGCGATTGGCGCCAATCGCGGTGACATAGCGGCCAAAGCGCGTGTGGTTGAGCAGAATATGACCGACCAGTAACGCGAGCACGCCCAGAATGGCGGGCAGTGGCAGCCCGAATAGCCACGCGCGACCCAGCCAGACAAAATTGCTGTCTGCCGGAATCGGAATCGAATAACCCTGCGTCAGCAACAGAGCCACGCCGCGGATCACGGCAAGGGTTGCCAGAGTAACGATAAACGCCGGGATGCCTTCGTAGGCAATGAAATAGCCATTGATTGCACCAATGAACGCGCCCAGCGCCAGTCCACCGAGCAGCACCACCGGCCACGGCAAGCCCCAGGTGTTAAGCGCAATCGCCGAAAGCGCGCCGACCAAAGCCAGAGTTGACCCCACAGACAGGTCGATCCCGCCGGTGGTAATGACCAGTGTCATGGCGGCTGCCACAATCAGCAGCGGCGCACTCTGGCGAAGAATATTCAGCCAGTTGAAGCGCGAAAAGAATTCGTCGGTGGAAAAAGTAAAAACCGCGCAGCAAAAGATAAAGAAAACCGCGATGCTGACTACGCCGGAGTGATTATGCAAAATGCGGCGCGAGAAAGAATGTTTAATCAGTCTTGGACTCGACATATTCACGATGCTCATGGAATGACCTCAACAGGACTCAGTGATGAACGGTTTCACGCGCCGAGTGTGCATCAAACTTCTGGCCGACAATCAGATTCACGATGTCGGACAGACTGGTGTCGACAATCTTTCTTTCGGCCACGTTGGTGCCTTCATACATCACCATGATGCGGTCGCAGACCAGGAAAAGATCCTGCAAGCGGTGGGTGATGAGAATCACACTGACGCCGCGTGCGCTGACACGACGAATCAATTCCAGTACCGCCTCGACTTCGGCCACGGCCAGCGCGGCGGTAGGTTCGTCCATGATGAGCACTTTTGGGTCAAAGGCCGCCGCCCGGGCAATGGCAATCGCCTGACGCTGCCCGCCCGACAGATTACGCACCAGAAGGCGAGTGTCCGGAATGGAAATCCCCAGCCCTTTGAGCATGTCACGCGCCTGTTCGTGCATCTTTTTTTCATCGAGAAAAGGGATTCCGAGAATTCGGGTTTGCGGCTCGCGGCCCATGAACAGATTGCCGGCCACGTTGACTGTGTCGCACAGCGACAGGTCCTGATACACCATTTCAATGTGGCAGCGCCGGGCATCCGAAGGGTTGGCAAAGCCGACCTCCTCGCCGTCGATGCGCAGCGTGCCGCTGCTCGGCACTACGGCACCCGCCAGAATCTTGGTCAGGGTCGATTTTCCGGCCCCGTTATCGCCGACCAGTCCCAGAACTTCGCCGGGAGCCAGACTGAGATTAACGCCGCGAAGCGAGCGGATTGAACCGTAGGTTTTGGTAATGTTTACCATTTCAACCCTCGGCGGGCCTGACAGGTCTCTGGACATAAATCGGCTCCATTACAAAGGGCAGGCGGAGGAAACAGGTAAACCTGCTTTTAAGACGCGCCGTTACTGTCATTTCCGATTTCTCTCTCCTTGTAAACCGGTTTACCCAAATGACAAAAATAACGGCGAATCTTTTCTCCGGCCCAACCTGTTATTGCAAAAATGAGTTTGGATATCTGAGTCGCCGAAGTGAGAGAAGCAGTAACCATGCCAATTAATCTGCCCCGATGACACAACCTCGACGAGCCTGAGCGCTATCCCCATCTTTAAGCCTTTAATAATCATTGAAATAAAAAATGATGAACCGCTATAAAAATTGTTCGCGCGTTAAATCAAATACGCTAAAAGGCACGGCACAGCCTAATGAATTATAGGCGTGTTGCGCCAAAAATGAGCAAAAGCCCCAAAGTGGGGCGGGATTATCGGATGCGGGGGGTAGCGATAGAATCGCGGGCAATCCATTCAACCGGAATGCGAGTGACAGGGGCGACGTTTTCGTCATCATCGTTGAACAGCTTAACCAGCTTTTCGACGGCGGTACGCCCTAATTCACGTGCCGATTGGCGGATGGTCGAGAGTCGCGGTGTGATTAAATCGGAATAGATGGCGTCATCGAAACCGACCAGCGAAAGGGCATGCGGCGCGCTTAATCCCCTGGCACGCAGGCCGTCCAGCAGACCCAGCGCCAGATAGTCACTCGCGGCAAATACTGCCGTAGGCGGAGCGGGCAGAGCAAGGAGATGCTCCAGCGCCTGTCGGCCAAAGGTGCGGTCGTAGTTGCCGTACAACACCCGTGAAGGGGCATAGTCCAGACCGCTATTCGCCAGCGCCTGCTGATATCCCTGATGGCGTTCACGCACGCTCATCAACTGGCCGGGACCGCCGACAAACGCGATGTGCCGGTGTCCGGCATCAATCAGAGCCTGGGTGGCGAGTTCGCCGCCGTGCACATTGTCGGAGAAGACTTTGGGCAGGGTACATCCGGGCACATCTTCATCAATCAACACGACATGGCGTTGATCTTTTAATTCGATACACAATTGGCCGTTATCCGGCCGGTTGGTGGCAAACAGCAGACCATCGACCTGGCGAGTGTCCAGCCAGCGAATAAACTGGCACTCTTTTTCGAGATTGTTGCGGGTAACGCAGAGCACCAGACTGTATTTATGGGCGGAGGCAGCTTCTTCGGCGGCGTCGGCCAATTCAGCGAAAAAGGGATTGGCGATATCGGGTAATACTAATCCGATGGTCTCGCTGCCGCCCATACTCAACCGGCGCGCGAGGCTGTTGGCGCGATATCCGAGCGTGTTAATCGCGTCTTCGATTCGTTGAATGGTCTGCTGCGGCAAGATGATACTGTTATTCATGTATCTTGATACGGTGGCTTTTGAAAGGCCCGCCATATTCGCGACATCCGATAACACAACCCGTTTGTTAGCCATAATTTATCCCTGCTGTCTGGCGGAATGGCCGTTAACACAAAGCCTGTTTCGCACTAATCCTAAATTAAAGACAGCATATTACAAAGCGGCGAACATAAACGAATTAAATCACATCCCACAATCAGTATGGGATAGGTTGGCGGTCACCGACCTCCTGATCGGGATGAATTTCTTCAAGCTCAAGAATATGATTTCGGGTTCTTCTTTTCTCGACAAATCGGACGATTTTGAAGCTTGCAAGCGGAGAAAATAACGACTCTTTCTCACTTTCGACCCTATTTCTGCCGCGATTTGGCAAGGCACTGGTTCCTAGAATCCGGTAGGTGAGTTTATCCGGTAAATCGGACTGTGCCGCAAAGGTTTCGGCGACGTCGGACTGATTGGAGACGGACATAATGCTTTTTGAGTGGACAATATCGCCGGGTTTCATGGATTTCAACTGCTCAAGGCCGGCGGCACTCAAACCTTGCCCGCGATGACTGTAAGTTTGTCGGGTGCCTTCCCGGTTATAAACCGAATCGGTATATATTGAGGTCATGCCTCTATTCCAATCTTTGATAACCGATTTGATATCCTGCAAAATACTTTTGCCATCCTGACCATAAAATACTGCGTCACCGTGGCGTCTCGTAATTTCACTTTGTACATCACTTGCTGAAATGAGAGAGATTTTTCCGCTTCTCAAACTCTTATTGATAGCCGTAAAACCGACATTGGTGGAATAGACATCCTGAAAAGCCAACCTTATTTCGGGTGCGAGTTGTGGCTTGGTAGGAGCCTTTATCTTCATTTTTTGCATGGCAGAGGTCAGCGAAGCCGCTTTCGATATCGATGAAATATGCTGATAAAAAAGTCGTAGTGCCGCCTGAACGTCCGGTAAGGCGAATCCCTTGTCTACGAGAATATCGCTCAGGATATTTAAGGTAGCGTTGGGATCTTCATTATATTTTTCAATGAAATCGGGGTTTTTTTTCATGCCCATCGCATGTGATAAAATCTCTTTCACGCGAGGGTTGGGTTCCTGGGCGCTGGTTGATTGAAGCGTGCTGGATCTGGGCGAGGCAGAGGTGCCTGCTTTGGGAACTGCCTGTTTGCCTTTAAACATGATTAACGTCCAGATAACGAGATATCATTCAGACTAGGTGATTAATTTCAAACAGATAAGGTGGAACCCTTCCTTCGTGAATCTCGAAGGGTTTATCAAGGCGAAATTAATCGCCAATTTCCTCTTGACAATTCCTGCGCCATATTTGATTGTTATCGGCAATTACCCGCATCACCGTTTTATCGAAATAGCGCCGTTTGGAACGCCACTATTCGACGACATACCGAACTTTTCCTGTCTGACCCGCCAAACGTCAATCGACCGATCGCCTTTAAATAAGCTGCGCTATATGTGGACTTATTGAGACGATCCTCCGTCGATATTCATCGTTGTCCTCGTCAATTTAAGGATGTGGTTATGTTGATTAATGCCGGTAAGCTCTCTTTTTCCTCTCAACTCGCCCGTTTTACCCGTACCACGCTCGCCGTCGCGACGTTAAGCCTGCTATTTTCAGCGACTGTCAACGCGGCCGAACCCCCAACTTATGCCATGGTGCAAATTAACCAGCAGGCCTTGTTCTTTAATCAGATGAATAAAGGGGCCGCCGACGAAGCTAAAAAGTCGGGGGTCAAACTGGTTATTTTCAATGCCAACAATAATCCTGTTGTCCAGAATGACGCGATTGAAAACTATATTCAGCAGGGTGTGAAAGGCATTATGGTTGATGCCATTGACGTCAACGGGATTATGCCCGCCATTGCCGAAGCCGCCGCCAAAAATATTCCCGTTATCGCTATCGATGCCGTCCTGCCTGCGGGTCAGCAGAAGGCGCAGGTTGGCGTCGACAATATCAAGGGCGGTGAAATACTGGGTCATTACTTTACCGATTACGTTAAAAAGAGCATGGGCGACAAAGCCAAGGTAGGCATTGTCGGTGCACTGAATTCCGCTATTCAAAACGATCGCCAGAAAGGTTTCGAGAATACCCTGAAAGGGCATTCAGGAATTAGTGTCGTGGGCGTCGTCGATGGGCAAAATATTCAGGACAATGCTCTGACCGCGGCAGAAAACCTGATTACAGGCAACCCGAGCATGACAGCGATATATGCCACCGGAGAACCCGCGCTGCTCGGCGCGATTGCTGCGGTGGAGAATCAGGGGCGTCAGAAAGACATAAAAGTCTTTGGCTGGGATCTGACCTCAAAAGCGATTTCGGGTATCGATCAGGGATATGTCACCGCCGTCTTGCAGCAGGATCCCCTCAATATGGGCGTCGAGGCCGTCAAGGCGATGAACAAGATTGTTGCCGGTCAGGCCGTGACCAAGAATATCAATGTGCCTGCGACCGTGGTCACCCAGGCCAATGTCGATAAATACCGCGCCGAGTTTAAATAATCTGAAAAGTAGAGGGGGTGCGCGAAGCCGATCACTGAATGCGTTGAGTGATCGGCCTGGCGCAAGGTTTGTCCAGGGCGGATAAGTGATAACGCATCAGGGCGCGGCAAGGATATCGGCAAGCTCCTGCTGGTTCGGGAAGGCGCTCAGCGTGCCGGTTCTGCCGATGGTGATTGCCGAGGCCATTGCAGCGCAGACTAAATCTTGCCGGCAGACCGGTAACCGACGTTTGAGCGCCGACGCGAGCATCACGGCGAGGAAGGTGTCTCCGGCCCCTGTGGTATCGACGACTTCAACGGGCGCAGCGGCTATCTGCTGGCGCTGGTGGGCGTCCAAAAGCAGCGCGCCGTCAGCGCCGAGGGTGATAATGACCTGACCGACCCCCGCCTCGAGCAGACTTGTGGCAGCGAGGGCAATGTCAGACACACCGCTTAACCCTTGCGCCTCGAGTTGATTGACTACCAAAATATCTACCAGAGGAAGAATCGCCTTGAATTGAATAGTAAAGGGGGAAGGGTTGAATACCGTGGTTAATTTATTTTCACGGGCAAGGCGAAATATTGCCTCGGTTTTTTCGGCCGAGAAATTACCCTGTTGTAATACGACATCCTGCTCGCAGGATAATGACAAGGCCTGATGAATATCGTCCAGCGACAATGCTTGCGCTGCCGTGGTTGTCGTTATTATGGCATTGTCTCCGTCGGCGCAGGTAAATATTAGCGAACTGTCGGTTTGCGCCGCGCAAAAATAGTCAGGTCGCAGCGTGAGCGGTTCGCGGTTTATTGTTTCCCTGCACCATTGCCCCTGCGTGTCATTGCCAAGGGCGGCGACAAGTGTGGTATCAATGCCGCAGCGGGAAAGGATGATGGCCTGATTGGCGCCTTTTCCGCCGAGATCCTGATGGGTTTTAATTCCATGAATGGACGCCCCTTTGGCGGGCAATTCATTAATCATAAAGGTTTCGTCAACGCCAATATTGCCGACAACGAAGACTTTCATACTGTATTCCTTGAGGAGAGTGATGTTATGGCATCTATATCAGCAGAAAAAAACAGCGCAATACAAGAGATATTTTCAAGAAAGAAAGCAATAATTGGCGTGGTCCATTGTGAGCCTTTTCCGGGGTCGCCTAATTACCGTGGAAAATCAATCAATCAAATTATGGATATTGCATTAAGTGATGCCGAAGCCTATTTGACAGGCGGCGTTCATGGACTGATTATTGAAAACCACGGCGATATTCCCTTTTCAAAACCGGAAGACATCGGCTATGAAACGGCGGCATTTATGGCAGTCATTACCGATAGAGTAAAAAAAGAGTTTGGCTGTCCGCTCGGCATTAATGTTCTCGCGAATGCCGCCATTCCGGCTCTGGCGACGGCATTGGCCAGTGGCGCAGACTTTGTGCGCGTCAATCAGTGGGCCAATGCCTATATTGCCAATGAAGGATTTATCGAAGGGGCCGCCGCCAAAGCCCTGCGTTATCGTTCGCTGCTGCGCGCCGAACACATTAAAATTTTTGCCGATAGCCACGTCAAACACGGCAGCCACGCGATTGTGGCCGACAGAACCATCACCGAACTCACCCGCGATGTCGATTTTTTCCAGGCCGACGCGGTGATAGCCACCGGACAGCGCACCGGCGATACCGCCACGCTTGATGAAATAGACGAAATCGGGGCGGCAACCTCATTGCCCTTGCTGGTTGGCTCCGGCGTTACGCCCGGCAACATTTGCGAAATTCTTCAGCATACGCAGGGCGTTATCGTGGCCAGCACGTTGAAATATGGCGGCGTGTGGTGGAATCAGGTCGAGCCTGAACGGGTGAAACATTTTATGGCGGTAGCGCAGGCCGAGCTTGGAGACTGAAGATGAGTACGCAAACAAGCTTTACCGACCAGTTACTGGCGCAGAATCAGGCAGTCTGGCAGGCAATGCAGCAGCATCCGTTTGTCACCGATATCGAGCAGGGCAAACTGGATGCGTCGGTATTTAATCAGTATCTGGTCTTTGAAGGCGATTTTGTCGCAACGGCCATCCAGATATTTTCCTACGCGGTTATCAAAGCACCCAGCATGACCCATCAGCGCAGGTTGATTGGTGTATTAGACGCGCTGGCCAACGAGCAGATTGCCTATTTCGAGCGCGTCATGCAAAAACGCGGTGTCTCCGCCGAGGCTTATCTGCGCTCGACGCCGGACGTTTACCGATTCAGTCAGGGCATGCTGCGCGTGGCAGAAACCGGCAGCTATGCAGAAATCCTTACCCTGATGTTTGGTGCCGAGTGGATGTATTACCAATGGTGCAAGAGGGTAAGTCAGGCAGAAATCCGCGATGCGGATGTCAAAGACTGGGTGGTGATGCACGCCGAACGGACCTTTATCGAGCAGGCAAGCTGGCTGAAGGCAGAACTGGATACGCTGGCCGCCACTCTCAATGACTTGCAGCGGGCGCAGCTTTCGGCGTTATATGCACAGGTGTTGCAGTGGGAAATCGATTTTCACAGTGCGGCCTATTTCAATTAACGCCACTGGCCGGTTTACCTGTCTCGTTGTCGAAACAGGTAAACCTTTCACCCTTTACCAGCTTATGCGGCACTCATCGCGGCGGAAGCTCAACACGCGACTGCGGTTGGAAATCAGTCGAACATTATACCCCTGGAAATAGAGACAGAAGGATTTCTCCCAGGGACCGTCCGGCATATTGACCAGTAAACGCCCCTGACCAATCGAAGTCAGCGTTCCGCTTGCACGTAACGGACCCACGCCCATCATCAGCTTGTCTCCCTCGATATCAAACGCGGCTGTCGACTGTGGATGGAACCAGCGCCCCTGAATCAATTCCAGACAGTTATGCGGGTCGATGGGCGTAAAGTAGCGTTTCGCCAGACCGATTTCGCCCTCGATGGCATCGCCGTTCATCTTAAGGCGCATAGGCAGATGCGCCGAAAGCGAGACGGCGCTGCCGTCTTGCGCCTGATAGAGATTTTCGCCCGCGCCCAGATAGGTCGCGACGCCGTCTTTTACCGACAGCCAGTAAGGCTCGGCCTGGCTGGTATACAGCCCGTCTTTCAGCGCCGTGCTTCGGGCGGGCAGCGGCGTGTTGAGCAGGGCAGACATCACGTTGAGCAGCGCAGTATAAGAGGCGGTATCTTCGCGATTGGACACCAGCGCCACACCCACTTTTAGCTGCGGATGCAGCAGGAAGTAGGTCTTATAGCCGGCGTGCGATCCGCCGTGGCCGAGCAACCGATGTTCGCCGAGCGTTGAATGGGTGATGCCCAATCCATAATCGGTCGGGGTGCCATCCTGCAAGGTACGCGGCTGGCTAAGGGCCGACAGGACGCCCGCGCCGGGCCCGCTGTCCTGCAACAGACTCTGCAACCACAGGCTTAAGGAACGCAGGCTGCCCGTCACGCTGCCCGAGGCCGAAAGATGCAGACCGGCACTCGAGGTTTTCCAGCCCGTTTTGGATTTCCAATATCCCGGCACCAGATTCGGCACGATATCAAACCAGGTTTCGGGCGCATGAAACGCAATGTCGAGAGGGGATGAAATATGGCGCTGAATGAGGTCGTCGAACAGAATGCCTTTCTGTTTGAGAATGGCTTCTACCAAGCGGTAGCCGGTGTTCGAATAAGAAATTTCGCTTCCGGCCGGAAAGTTCAGACTGCCGTCCGTTGCCAGAAAGTCGAGCAGTGCGTCAGGTTCGGTCACGTTATACACTGAGATGCCGAGCAGTGACAGTGTTTCGCGCACGTCCGGCAATCCGCCCGTCATGTCCAGCGCCTGCCCAATCGTGACGTCCGCCATCGGCGGTTGCAGGAAGGGGAGATAACTGCCGAGCGTATCATCGGGCGACAGACCCGCATCGCTTCGCAGCAGCGCCAGCGTGGCGAAAATATGCTTGGTTACCGAGGCGTAACGCACCACATTGTCGATGCCAAACGGCTCGCCGGTGGTCAGATTTGCCAGACCGCCGCAGGCTTCGCCGCGCAGGGACTCGCTATCAAACAGAGCAATGGCCCCGCCCGGTTCACCCGGTCGATTCCATCCTTCGGTCACTTTCTTTGCCGCTTCCAATGCCGCTTGCCAATTCACAGAACTTGAGGAATTCATTCCTGTCTCCATTATCCATTGCCCATCATCCGTACTGTAACGATGGGCGTCGGCTAAAATCAAAGGTTGCCCTAATCGATTTCCGGTTCTTCGAGATCAAGACTGAGTCGCCTGAGCTCGGCAGTATGCGGATGCGTTACGCGTCCGGCCCGTAAATCGTTCGCACTCACAAGCTCGACCATTTGACCACCGATCATCACTCCGATTCTGGTGCAAAGATGCGTTACCACGGCTAAATTGTGGGTCACCATCACATAGGTCAATTTCTTCTCGTGGCGGATGTCGGTCAACAGGTTGAGGATTTCAGCCTGTACCGACACATCCAGCGCCGAGGTCGGCTCGTCGAGCAGCAGCACGTCGGGTTCCGAGATAAGGGCGCGCGCAATCGCGACACGCTGGCGCTGTCCGCCCGAAAGCTGATGCGGAAAACGAAAGCGCACACTTTGCGGCAACGCGACTTCATTGAGCGCATCGGCAATACGTCTCTCGATATTCAGAAAGCCGTGCACTTCCAGCGGCTCGGCAAGAATGCGGTCAATGGTCTGACGCGGATGCAGCGACCCGTAGGGGTCTTGAAACACCATCTGCACGCGACGGTAAAAGCGTTTTGGGCGTTTCGGCAACTGAGGCTCACCGGCAATGCTCATGGCACCGGACCAGGATTCGTTGAGTCCGGCCAGCGCGCGAAGAATGGTCGATTTACCCGATCCGCTTTCTCCCACAATGCCGAAACTCTCGCCGTTGTTGACGGTAAAACTCACGCCTTTGACGACTTCGGTATCACCAAAGGCGATGCGCAGTTGTTCCAGATTTATCATGATGTCTTCCATGCCTCGTCGCGAACCAGAATCGGCAGCCGTTCTCTTGGATGCACAAGCGATGGCAGGCACTCCAGCAAGCCACGGGTATAAGGATGCTGCGCATGGCGCAGATCACCGGCCTGTAAGGTTTCGACGATGCGACCGGCGTACATGACCGCTACGCGATCGCAGAATTTCGACACCAGCGGCAAGTCGTGACTGATAAGAATCAGCCCCATACCGCGGCTCGAAACCAGGTCATCGAGCAGGCGCAGAATTTCGGCCTGCACGGTGGCGTCCAGTGCACTGGTCGGTTCGTCGGCAATCATCAACTCCGGATCGGGCGCCAGCATCATGGCAATCATGACGCGCTGACCCATGCCGCCCGAGACTTCATGGGCATAGCGTGCGGCCACTTTATGCGGGTCGCGGATCCGCACCTGGTCCAGTAAATCAATCGCGGCTTCCATCGCCTGTTTTCTGCTGCCGCCCTTATGCGTCTGCCACGCCTCGGCGACCTGCTTGCCGATGGTCATCACCGGATTCAGGGAGTATTTCGGGTCCTGCAAAATAAAGCCGACGCGTTTGCCCCGGATTTGGCGCATCTGTTTTTCACTGGCGTTGCGCAGATCGATACCGTCAAAGGAAAGGGTATCGGCCCGGCATTTGGCGCTGGAAGGCAGCAGATTCATCAGGCAGCGCGCTGTCAGCGATTTGCCCGATCCGCTTTCGCCCACAATGCCCAGCTTCTCTTTGCCGAGGGTCAAAGAAACGCCGCGCACTGCGTCAAAGCTGCCGCTACGAGTTTCAAAAGTAATGTGCAGATTTTTGATATCAACCAGCATTAGCGTTCCTTGGGATCGAGGACGTCACGTAAACCGTCGCCGAGAAAATTGAAGGCCAGCGAGGTGACGAAAATGGCGATCGCCGGAATCAGCGGCACCCACCATTCGGCAAACAGGAAGCGGCGGGCGGTGGCAATCATCGCGCCCCATTCCGGCGACGGCGGTTGTGCGCCCATGCCGAGAAAGCCCAGACTCGCGGCGGTGATGATAATCGAGCTCATGTCGAGCGTGACGCGGACCACCAGGCTCGGCACGCACAGCGGCATGATGTGGCGAAACACGATACGCGCCGGTGTTGCGCCGGTCAGGCGGCAGGCGGCAATAAAATCGGTGCCGCGCACCTGCAGGGTTTCGGCACGCGCCAGTCGTGCATAGGGCGGCCAGGCGGTGAGGGCGATGGCAAGGATGGCGCTCTCGATGCCGGGTTTCAGGGCCGCCACAAAGGCCAGCGCCAGAATCAGACGCGGGAAGGCGAGAAACACATCGGTTATACGCATTAAAATGCGGTCGACAAGGCCGCCCGCATAGCCTGCGACACAACCAATCAGCAGGCCAAGCGGAGCCACGATAGCGACCACGACGATGACCATGCCGAGGGTGATGCGCCCGCCGTAAAGAATGCGGCTAAACGTGTCGCGGCCCAGTTCGTCGGTGCCCAGCAGATGCAGGGCCGAAGGTTTGGCGAGGCGATTGGCGAGATCCTGATCGCCCGGATGATAGTGGGTCAGCAACGGCGCGCACAGCGAAATCACCAGCACCAGCAGCACGGTTATCAGGCCAATCAAGGCCAGCGGATTGGCACGCAGCCCGAGCCAGATGCGATAGCGGCGACCCCAGACGGCCTGGGTACGGTTCTTCGGAGTTTCATCGAGCAGCCAGGCTCGTGTCCCCGGTCGTGAAGAAAGTTGGCTCATTTTACGCGAGGATCCAGTAAACGATAGAGAAGGTCGGCCAGCAGATTGAGCAGCACGTAGATCGCGCCAATCAGCAAGGTGGAACCGATGACCGGATTCATGTCGGCGTTCATCAGCGACACGGTGAGGTATTGCCCAAGACCCGGCCACGAGAAGACGTTTTCGGTCACTACCGCGCCTTCGAGCAGGCCCGCATAGGTCAGCGCCAGCACCGTAATCAGCTGTACGCCGACCGTCGGGAATGCGTGTTTCCAGATGACGCGGCTCGCCGACAGCCCTTTGGCACGGGCGGTAATCACATATTCGCCGCCCAGCGCGTTAAGCATGAAGGTACGGGTCATACGGGTGATGTAGGCCATACTGAAATAGGCCAGAATCAGCACCGGCTGCACCATGTGCGCCAGCGCATCCCAGAACGCGCCCATGTCGCCCGCTATCAGCGAATCCACGGTAAGCAGCCCGGTGACCTGCGGGATCATGTCCTGATAGATGATGTCCTGACGGCCCGGCCCCGGCGCAATGCCCAATGCCGAATAGAAGACAAGCAGGCTGAGCAGCGCCAGCACGAACACGGGCAGCGAGTGACCGGCGAGACATACCACGCGAATGGTCTGGTCAATCCAGCTTCCCTGTCGCGTTGCGGCCCAGACGCCCAGCGGAATACCTATCAGCGTCGCGATGATTATCGCGGCGGTGGCAAGTTCGAGCGTGGCAGGGAAATAACGCGCAATGTCGCTGGTGACGGCGTTCGAGGTCAGCGCAGAGCGACCCAGGTCGCCGTGCGCCAATTGACCGAGATAGTGGAGAAACTGCATCCAGAGGGGCTGATCCAGCCCCATTTCGTGACGTACACGTTCGACAACCGACTCCGGCGCATTATCGCCGACCGCAGCCAGTACCGGGTCGGTCGGCATCACTCTTCCGATAAAGAAGGTGATGACCGACAGGCCAAACAAAGTAAGACAAACGCTGATGCAGGTACTCAGAAAACTGTTGAGTCTCTTGCTCACGCTTTCATAACCTTTTCGTAAGGACTGGTGCTCATGACCGTCAATACCACGCCCGTAATATCATGACGGCACGCCGCAGTCAGGGTCGGCTGGAACATTATCATGAACGGACTGGTTTCCATGTGCTGCGTCTGCAACTGCTCGTAAAGCTTGATGCGGGTCGCGGGGTCCGGCTCGTGCAGCGCTTTGGCGGCGAGGTCGGAGATAGCCTTGTCCTGCCAGCTGCAACGCCACGCCAGCGTGCGGCTTTTGGCCTTGTCGCTGTTGTCGGGATTGCTGCAGAAAGCTTCGGCATTGGAGTTCGGGTCAAAGTAGTCGGCACCCCACTGCGTGATGGCCAACTGTTGCTGACGGGCGCGCATCTTGGTCAGCACCTGACGGCTTTCCGCAGCCAGCAGCGTCACCTTGATGCCGACTTCGGCCAGATTGGACTGAATCGCCTGAGCGATATCCGTGGATGGCGAGGCAGAATAGTGATCCAGCGTGATTTCAAACCCGTTCGGGAAACCGGCTTCGGCCAGCAATGCCTTGGCTTTCGCAACGTCACGTTTGTACATGATGGAATTGACCGCCGCCGGGAAACCTTCCGGCAGGAAGCTCTGATGAATCTTGTGCGTCAGCGGAATAATATTTTTCTGAATGCCTTCGTAATCGATAGCCCACTTGATGGCTTGCCACACCTGCGGTTTCGAGAGATTCGGATGGGCGACGTTTCCGGACACCATCAGCGTGCCTGCGATACCTTTCTGGACCAGCGTGAAGTTTTTGTCGTCCTTTAACGGACGCAGCTGCTCGGTGGTCAGGTTGCGGGCAATATCGATATCGCCTTTTTGCAACATCAGCATCTGGGCGGAAGGGTCGATAATGTGACGCATGATCACGCGCTCGATTTTACCCGCGTGCGGGTTGTTCTTGTTGCTTTCCAGAATAACGGTTTCGCTGACTTTCCAGGTGCGAAGCTTGAAGGCACCAGAGCCCGCGCTGTTGGTTTTCAGCCAGGCGTTCCCCAGATCGTCGCCTTTCTGGTTTGCGAGACAGGCCGATTTCTGCACGATGGACCCGACGTTGGCCGACAGGCAGTAAAGCAGGAAAGATTCGGAAGCGGGTTCGGTCGTTTTAATCACCAGCGTTTCTTTATCCGGCGCGCTGATGTACTGCTCGACGTTATCTTTGGTGTACCCAAACTGGTTGATGATGTAGGCCGGGCTCTTGTCGAGTTTTACGGCGCGTTGCAGAGAGAAGGCGGCATCTTCTGCGGTAACCGGCGTGCCGTCGGCAAATCTGGCCTTGGGATCCATCTTGAAGGTAAAGGTTTTCTTGTCTTCCGACGTGGTCCAGCTCAGAGCCAGATCGCCTTCGATTTCATCGGGCGAGGTGATTTTAGGTTTTACCAACTGCTGGTACATGTTGCCCGTGACTTCGCTGCCAACAGATTCAAAGGATTCATGCGGGTCGAGGCTTGTGATGATGTCCAGCTGGATAGCCATCACCAGAATGGTTTTAGGCGTTGCGGCAAACACATTATTAAAGTTCAGATAAGACAAAACAGGAATTGCCGAAAAGCCGGTGATAAAACTACGCCTTGTTACCATGATGACTCCCATTGTGTTGATTTATAAGATTTATTTTTAAAATAATTACGTCTCGCCCTTGACTTGTCGACCGGGCTTTGTCACTAATGAATGCCAGCGCATTGCCCGTTTCGCCTTGTTCACCTACAAAAAAATGTAATGTGAATCACTGCTCGTTGCTGGTGCAGTCTTGTATAGACATGCACTTTCAAAGAGCGAAAATAGCTAATTTCACGTCGTGCCTAACCAAGGGTAGATCTTTTCTATGAACAGCAAAGTCAGTGAATACGAAAACCTAGTGCCGGTTTTTGATGGCCATAATGATGTTTTAATGCAACTTTGGTTAAATCATCATCAGAATCCCGAGCAAGCCTTCCTCGAAGGTCCCGCCTGCGGGCAAATGGACCTGCCGCGCTGTCGTGAAGCAGGATTCGCCGGTGGCCTGTTTGCGGCCTACGTTCCGTCACCGTCCTTGTCTGACTCACCGGAAGAAGCAAGTATCGTGCCGCAATCTGGGGTAGATACCCGTTTCCTCGTTGAAGGTATTAAAAAACATCCAGATTTTTATCCTACGCCGGACATTAATTCTGCGCGCGACGTCACAATTGGCATGATGGCCTTTTTGCTACGTATCGAAAAAGCGTCGGCGGGCGCGGTGAAAATCTGTCGCACTGCGCAGGAAATCCGTGAATGCATCAAGAACGAGTCATTAGCTGTAGTTATGCATATTGAAGGGGCCGAGGCTATCGACCCTGACCTGTATCTGCTCGATGTGCTCTATCAGATGGGGCTTCGCTCTCTAGGTCCCGTCTGGAGTCGGCCGAATATTTTTGGTCACGGCGTACCGTTTAAATATCCCTCCACGCCCGATCTTGGCCCGGGCCTTACCGACCTCGGTATCAAGCTGGTCAAGGCGTGTAACCAGAAACGCATCATGGTCGATTTATCGCATCTTGATGAAAAAGGCTTCTGGCAGGTGGTGAAACACAGCGATGCGCCGCTGGTGGCGAGTCACTCCAATGCCCACGCGCTGAGTGCCCAGTCGCGTAACCTTACGGACAAACAGCTGGCGGCCATCAAAGAGAGCAACGGCTTTGTCGGCGTGAATTTCGGCATGTCTTTCCTGCGCGAAGATGGACAGAAGTCACCGGACGGCACTGTGATGGAAATGGTGCGTCACGTCGATTATCTGGTCGAAAAGCTCGGTGAAGACCACGTCGGTTTTGGCTCGGATTTCGACGGCGTCACTTTGACGCCCGATATGGTCGACGTGCGCGGCTTGCGCAAACTCGAAGCCGCGCTTCGTTCCGCAGGTTATAACCAGCACGTTCTGGAAAAGATTTGCCACAAGAACTGGATAGCTGTGCTTGAACGTACATGGGGGGAGTGACCGCCCAAAAGCGGTTGGTTTTTTTTAGATTTAGGAAATCTAAAGGCAAAGTTTGGTTTTTTAGATTGGAAATCTAGGGCAAAGATTGGGTTTTTAATTTCAAATTATTTTTTAATTTCAAATCTAAGATTAAGGTCAAGTTCCAGTTCAAGTTCAAGTTCAAGTTCAAGTTCAAAGGCATGCGCTGCGCTTACTGGGCGGCGGCCCAGACCGCCCAAAGGGTGTGCCTGGGCCCACACCCTTTGGAATCCCGCGCCCTTTGCCCTCGCGACGCGATAAGTGCAAAATAACGACATCGTTTCAGTTACCCCGCCGTGTGGCGTGGGTCGCGGCGCTCCGCGCTCCCGTCACTCCGCTCGCGAGCCAAACACGTCTCGCTCACGCCGTTCCGCGCCGCCCTGATACCGCCAATCACAGC
>Ga0308159_1001184_pt1 | contig 41248 bp, 41 predicted proteins | sample PhyCR1_FD_201040 | JGI IMG/M metagenome (GOLD analysis project Ga0308159, IMG submission 201040) | Phyllosphere microbial communities from UC Gill Tract Community Farm, Albany, California, United States - DLSLC.R1 | ecosystem: Host-associated > Plants > Phyllosphere > Unclassified | place: USA... | reverse complement strand
ACGCGGTGCTGGCCTATCTCGACCACTCGGGCGACAAGGTGGGCGAGGTCTTCGCGCTGGAAAAGCGCGCTCAGTTCGCCGACTTCACCGACCAGCGCGTGCGCGAGATGGTCTATGAACGCACGGCGGCGGGGGCGACGATGCTGCGCGACATGCTCTGCCGCGCCTGGGCCGAGAGCGCCGCGCCTCCGGCCAAAGTCGAGCCCTCGCCGATCGACTTCGCCAACCCAAAGTTCAACCCGGAGACCGGTTCGGCGCCCGATTGAGCTTTCCGGTCGAGCGCGGCGCGTACCCGGGCGTGCCGCGCGTGGCCGATGTCGAAGCGGCGTAGCAAGACGATGGCGGACAAGGCTCCCACCAGCGGCAGGCCCAGTCCCAGCGCCAGCATGCCGGTTTCGACCGAAGTGCCTTGGTGCTGTCCGGGCACGTAGCCCAGCCAACCCAGCGACCACCCGATCAACGCCGTCGCCGCCGCGCCGCTGGCCTTCACCGCGACGAGGTAGAAGGCGAAGAGACCCGTCTCCAGTCGCCGGCCATGGCGCAGCGCCACGAAGTCCACCGCGTTGGCCAGCAGCCCCCAGGGCAGCATGAACACAGAGGCGAGGCCGAAGCCGATCACCGCCACACAGGCCAGCAGGGCGTCGGGACGATACAGGCACAGGGCGAACAGCACGAAGCCCACCGCGCTGACGCCGTGGCCCATGGCCAGCACCCGCGCCTGATCCATCCGCGCCGTCAAGGCGGTCCAGAACAGCACCCCGGCGAATTGCCCGCAGGTCATCGCCAGCAGCAGCGTGGCGACCAGATCGGGCCGCTCGACCACGTATGTGCCGATGAACAGGATCATCCGCCCGAAAGTCGGCATCGCGAAGCCGGTGACGAGCGCCAGAAGGCCCATGCCCAGCACCAGCGGATCGCGCAGCGGCACGCGGATGGCGTCCTGTCCGGCGGCATCCGCTGGCGTCCCGGCCTGACGTCCCGAGGTCGCGACGCACAGGATCATGGTCAGCGCGAAAAGCCCTGCAGCGAATGCTCCTTTCACCGCCAGCGCATCGAAGGCGCGGCTGCGCGCGGCATGCTGGACGAGCGGGGTCAGTACCATCGCCACGCAAAGCGAACTGGCGGTGCTGAACAACAGCCGATAGCCGGATACGCGCCCGCGCGCCCGGCTATCGCTGGTCATCTGCGCCATAAGCGCGTTGTGCGGCACGTCGATCACAGCGTAGGCGCCGCGAAACACCAGCATCGCCGCTGCCAGCAGCCAGCCCTGATGGAGACCGGAAGCAGGCATGGCGTAGAGCATTGCGAAGGCCATGCCGCAGGGCACCGTGCCGGTCGCGACCAGCCAGCGATAGCCGCGCCCCTTGCGCCGCAGCCGGATCACCAGCGCGGCCGCGACCAGATCGAACACGAGGTCGCCCGCCAGCGCGACCAGCATCAGCGACCCGGCCGCCGTCGCGGTCAGGCCGAGCAGGTCGGTCAGCAGGAACAGGATCGTCATGTCCGCCCCGGCAAAGACCAGCGCCTTGCCGAAATTCCCCGAGGAATAGGCGAACAGCCGGGCCTCGCGCGCGAATATGGCCAGAGTGCGGCCTTGATGGAGCATGGCCGGCCGCTAGCGACGGATCATGACGTCTGTGCGACAAAGGCGCAGCTCACCCGCATGAAAGCGAAGAGGAACCATCAATGTAAGAGAGATTGGATGCCCCGCGAGGAGGGAGACCAGCCTGATCGCAGGGGTCTTCGGTAGGACGGCTGGAGCGTTTAGCGGGAGACTGCCGCACCTCTGAACCGGGACTCGGGCTAAGTGGCTGATTTAGCGCGATTTCTTCTGTGGCCGGGTCCGGTTCCGGTAGCGGGAATATAAATTGGCCAACTTTTCGATTATAAACCAGCATCTTACCGATAATGCATGAAAAAAGCCCCCCCACGCGGTCCCGGGAATCTTTTGGCTGCAATTGGATTGCCATGGATTGGGATGGCTGCGATTCGCTTCGGCCGAGCTGTTTCCGGCTTATAATTGCGGTTCGCCCCAACCGACAAGCAGGCGCTGGGCTGGTAGGCTATAATCCTATTGTAAGCTCGCCAGCACTGATCGTCTGACCTGATCCTGATCTCGCGAAAGATCGAAGTTTTAGATCATGTGTGACATGGACCTGAGTGTCTGATTGGGAATCCAGCTGTTTCCGGATTTCCAATCAGACATCAAAGACTAGCCAAGTGGATCAACGGGAATTGCCGCTCTGACTTTTACTGCATGTTCAACGAAGGTCCATGCTCTCCGAAGCGCACATCCGTAGAAATTTATTCCACCGAATCGAGAATACGATCTCGACGTCGTTCTCGAAATCGTCTCTCAATCTGAGCCGGTTGGCTGCACCGTCGAGAAGATCGATCAGGATCTCGCACTGTTCGTTCGCATCGCCCCACGGCATGGCTGCGGCGATAGCGCTTCGAAGCGGAACCAGCGCTTCGCTTGCCCATTGCGAAGCGCGGAGGCGTATTTCCGCAGATGTGGTCGCTTCGAGGGACATGGCGGCATAGAGCGCAGCATGGTCCCGAGATGCGCCAAACCCGAAGTAGGCCCGGGCCACGGCGCGCAGCCTTCCGAGCGGATCTGAAATTGCGGCGCAGGAGCTGTCGAGGCCGGCCACGAAGCGGATGACGTCGCGATCGACGACGGCGACGAACAGGGTCTGCTTGTCTGCGAAGCGGCGATAGATCGAGTGCTTCGAGCAGCGCAGTCGTACCGCCAGTTCATCGAGCGTCGCGCTCGCGTAACCCCGCTCGCAGAACAGGGCGCGCGCTTCGTCCAGCAGGCTTTGCGTCCAGCCTTGCGCCTGCGCCTTGGTGGGTCTTCCCATCGCTTGCCAGCACTCCACAGTTTCCCGCCGTTGACCGGACGGGGATAAAACGACACGATATAGTGCTGTTTATTGCAAAGCGAGTCGCACTTGTCTTCCATTTCCTTGACCGGCATCGGCTGGAGCACGCCGTCGGGCCATTCCGTTCTGCAAGGCATAGACCTTACCCTCGGACGGCGGCGCACCGGGCTGGTCGGACGCAACGGCGTGGGCAAGAGCACCCTGCTGCAGCTCATGGCTGGCGATCTGACGCCTTCCTCGGGGACTATATCTAAAGTCGGGGCACTCCACCTGATGCGCCAGATCGTCCAGCCTGCCCCTACGGATACGATTGCGGACCTGTTCGGCATTCGTGAAGCGCTGGACCTTTTGGCGCGTGCAGCGAGCGGGGAAGCGACGCTGGAGGATCTCGCCGATGCGGACTGGATGCTGGAGGAGCGGATTGCCCTCGCCCTGGCTCGCCTTAATCTGGAGGCCTGCGCCGCAACGCCGCTGGCAAGCCTGTCAGGCGGCCAACGCACGCGCGCGGCGCTGGCGGCGGCGATCTTCGCCGAACCGGATTTCCTGTTGCTGGACGAGCCGACCAACAATCTCGATTGGGCCGGCCGCGACGCGGTGTTGCGGCTCGTCGACGGGTGGCAGGCAGGCCTGGTGGTGGTCAGCCATGATCGCGAACTGCTCGAGCGCATGGACGCCATCGTGGACCTAACCAACCTGGGCGCCACGCAGTACGGCGGCAACTGGAGCCACTATCGTGCAAGCAAGGCGGTGGAACTGGAGGCTGCGGAACAGGATCTGCTTCACGCCCGGAAGCAGCAGGCCGAAATAGCGCGTCGCAGCCGCGTTGCCGACGAGCGCCGGCAGCGCCGCGACGCGGCGGGTGCGCGCAAGGGCGCGCGCGGGGACATGCCGAAGATCCTTGCAGGCGCGCGGCGCAACGCAGCCGAGGCCAGCGGTGGCGGCGACCAGCGGCTGAAGATGCGATTGGCTGATGACGCCGCCCGGCATGTCGCGGCGGCGCAGGCGAGGATCGAGGTGTTGCAATCGCTGTCGATCGTGCTGCCTGCAACGGGGGTGCATTCGGGGCGCGCGTTGGTGGCGATGCACGGGGTGGCGATCGGCCACGATCCTGCCAGTCCGGTCCGGCGAGGCATCGACTTGACGATCACTGGCCCCGAACGCATCGCGGTAATCGGACCGAACGGCTGCGGCAAAAGCACCCTGCTCAGGACCGTGGCGGGCGAGCTTCGCCCTCTTGGCGGTATCGTCGCCATCAACGCGCGCGTGGCCTATCTGGATCAGAGCGCCTCGCTGCTCGACCAGGGGGCGACCATCCTCGACAACTTTCGGCGCCTCAACCCGGGCAAGGACGAGAATGCCTGCCGTGCCATGCTGGCAGGATTCCTGTTTCGGGCCGACAGCGCGTTGCAGATGGTCGGGACGCTAAGCGGAGGGCAGGTGCTGCGCGCGGCGCTGGCCTGCCGTCTCGGTGGCGACACTCCGCCCGAAATCCTGATCCTGGACGAGCCGACCAACCATCTCGACCTCGATTCCGTCCATGCCGTCGAGGCGGCGCTGGCGGCCTTCGACGGCGCGCTGCTGATCGTCAGCCACGACGAGGCATTCCTGCACGAGATCGGCATAGAGCGGCGCATCGTGCTGGCATCCTGATGCGCTATGCCTCCGGCTTCGGACCGGCTCTGACAAGAGCTAACGCGCGATAACGGGCGGACGCGGCAAGACGGGGCTATCGTGGGGTTCACAACAAGGAGACCCGCCATGTTCGATCAATCGCCCCTGCCATGCCCCACGCCACGCCGCCGCGAATTCATCGCCGGAGCCGCCACGCTCGCCTCCGCCATGATGGCGGGCCTCGCGCCGACCCGCGCTGCGGCCGCAACGCGCACTCCGGCGGCTTTGCCGTTCGGGACGGTGCAGCAGATCGCCGCAGGACCTCTCGATATCGGCTATGTCGAAGTTGGACCGTCGACCGGTCCCGCTGTGCTGCTGTTTCACGGATGGCCCTACGACATCCACAGTTTCGCCCAAGTCGCTCCCCTGCTTGCGGGGCAAGGCTATCGCGTCATCGTCCCGCACTTGCGCGGCTATGGCACCACGACATTCCTGTCGGCGTCGGCGCCGCGCAACGGACAGCAGGCCGCGCTGGCGGCGGACGGGATCGCACTGATGGACGCGCTCGGCATCCGGCAGGCGATCGTCGCCGGGTTCGACTGGGGCGCACGCACGGCGGACATCATGGCGGTGCTCTGGCCCGAGCGGTGCAAGGCGCTGGTTTCGGTCAGCGGATACCTGATCGGCAGCCAGGCCGGCAACGCCAAGCCGCTGCCGCCCAAGGTCGAACTGCAGTGGTGGTATCAGTTCTACTTCGCCACCGAACGCGGGCGCGAAGGCTATGCGGCCAATACCAAGGCGTTCAACCGCCTGATCTGGGAACAGGCATCGCCCCGCTGGTCGTTCGATGATGCGACATACGAGCGGTCTGCCGCGTCCTTCGTCAACCCGGACCATGTCGCCATTGTGATCCATAACTACCGCTGGCGCCTAGGTCTTGTCGAAGGCGAGCATAAGTACGACGCCGCCGAGGCGAAGCTGGCATCCGCGCCCTTGGTGTCCGTGCCTGCTATCACCATGGAAGGCGATGCCAACGGCGCTCCGCACCCCGATCCCGCAGTCTATCGGGCAAAGTTCACCGGGCCTTACGAGCACCGGCTGCTCAGCGGCGGCATCGGTCATAACCTTCCGCAGGAAGCGCCGGTCGCCTTCGCCAAGGCCGTGCTGGACGCAGGAAGGATGAGCGCATGATCCGCCTTTCCACCTGCTGCCTGGCACTGGCCACTGCATTGCTCGCGGCTTCCACCATGGTAGCGGCCCGGGGCGGGGCTTTGGTTCCCGCCCCGGATCGGGACCTGGCGCTGCCTGCCGGATACCGCGACTGGAAACTCGTCAGCGTCGCCCATGAGGCGGGCAAGAACAACGACATCCGCGCCATCCTCGGCAACGATATCGCCGTGCGGGCCTTTCGCGACGGCAGGCGGCCGTTTCCCGATGGCGCGGTGATCGTCAGGCTGGCGTGGCGTTATCAATCCTCGCCCCGCAACGATGCCGTGTTTCCCGCACCGCAGTCCTTCGTGGCGGGCGATCCCACCAATTTGCAGGTCAGCGTCAAGGATTCGCGGCGTTATGCCGCCAGCGGTGGGTGGGGTTATCGCCAATTCGACGCGGGCAAACCGAACACCGACGAAGCCCTGACCCGAGCTTGCTTTGCCTGCCATTCCAAGCTGGAGAAGGACGACGACCAGGTTTTCACGGCCTATTCGCACTGAGATGAGGTGTCGCCCAGGAAAAACCCGCAACCGGCATCGCCCAAGGTGATGCCGGTTGCGGGCAGTTGCGCGCCGAGCCTGAGGTAGGGCGGGGCGAGGCCCGGCGCGCGACCAGTCACTTCACCGCGGCGGCGCGCTCGATCAGTTCGGCGACTCGCGCCGGATGCGAAACCATGACGACGTGCGAGGCGCCCTTGATCACCACGGTTTCACGCGCTCCCGCACGCTGCGCCATGAAGCCCAGGGCTGCCGGGGGAATATTGCGGTCCGCGTCGCCATAGACGAACCATGAAGGGACGTGCTTCCACGCCGGAGCGGTAGACGCTTCCGACAGTGCCGCCTCGGCGATCGGGCGCTGCCCGGCGCCCATCAGCAGGGCGTCGGCCTCCGGCACGTCGGCGGCGAACTGGTCGTGGAAGCGTGCCTGCTGGATGTACAGGTCGTTCCCGCCAGCAGCCAGCGGCACCGGCGGCGCCAGCGTTGGGCCGAGGGTGCTGCCTGGAAACTTGCCGGTCAGCCCCAGCGCGGTCTCGCCTGCATCGGGCGCGAAGGCAGCGACATAGACCAGCGCCTTGACGTTGGGGGCGCCCTCGGCGGCTTCGCTGATAACCGATCCGCCGTAGGAATGGCCGACCAGCACGACAGGCCCGGCGATGCTCCTGATCACACTTGCCACCACCTCGGCATCGACCCGGACGCCGCGCAGATTGTCCGGCGCGGCGACGACCGTGTAGCCGTCATGCCGGAGCGCGGTGATCACCCCGTTCCAGCTGGAGGAGTCTGCAAAGGCACCATGGACAAGCACCACGGTGGGTTTCTCCGGCTCCGGTGAAGTCTGGGCCTGAGCCTGCCCACCCGGCGCAAGCAGCCCCGCGGCCAGCGCCAGCGCGCTTGCTACGATGGTTCTCATGGACGTTTCCTTTCTCTTCAGGCCAGGGCCACGACGGTTTCGATGTTGCCTTTCACCGCCTTGGAATAGGGGCAGGTGCGATGCGCCGCCTCGATGATCTGGCGCGCGAGTTCGGGAGCGAGGCCCGGCACATGAATGTCGAGGCGCGCCGCCAGCGCATAGCCGTCCGCGCCGTGACGTAGTTCCACACGTGCGTCGATCGCCAGCGCTTCGGGAAGATCAACGCCCTTCGCCTGGGCAGCGATCGCCATCGCCCCCTCGAAACAGGCCGACCAGCCCGCGGCGAACAGCTGTTCGGGATTGGTGCCCGCGCCCGAAGTGCCGGGGGTGGACAGCGTGAGGTCGAGGCGTCCATCGGAACTGCGCGCGGCCCCTTCGCGCCCTCCGGTGACATGGACATGGGCGGTGTAGAGGGTCTTGGTGTCGGTCATGGGTCTTCTCCTTGGAACAGAGGGGTCAGCGCAGGGAACGGAAGGCGGCGCGCACTTCGCGGGAGAACAGCTCTGGCTGTTCCCAGGCGGCGAAATGGCCGCCGTCGCTCGCTTCGTTGAAATAGAACAGGTTGGCGTAGCAGCGCTCCGCCCAGCTTCTGGGGGCACGGAAGATCTCGCCGGGGAACACGCTCACCGCCACCGGCAGGTCGATCACCCCGCGCGCATTGAAATTGTTGGAGTGGTCTTCCCAGTAGATCCGGGCTGCCGACGCGCCCGTCGCCGTCAGCCAGTAGAGCGACATGTCGTCGAGGATCGCGTCGCGGCCCAGCACGCGCTCGGGCTGACCGTCGCTGTACGTCCACTGCGCGATCTTCTCGTACATCCACGCGGCCATGCCGACGGGCGAATCCACCAGCGAATAGCCGATGGTCTGAGGGCGCGTGTTCATCATCGCCGCGTACGCCGCATTGTCGCGATAGAACGCTTCCAGTTGATCGAAGGCGGCGCGCTCCTTGCCGGAAAGGCCGAGGGGGGGCGGATCGCCTGCGGCAAGGGTGTGCGCGATGTTGGCCGGCACCACCGCAGGCATGTTGAGGTGGATGCCCAGCAGTCCCGGCACTTTCTGCAAGGCCATGCGCTGCGAGATCACCGAGCCGCAGTCGCCGCCCTGGCTGACGTATCTGTCGTAGCCCAGCCGCAGCATCAGCGAGGACCATGCCCGCCCGATGCGGTCCGATCCCCAGCCGGGCACTGTCGGCTTCGCGGAAAAGCCGAAGCCCGGGATGGAGGGAATGACGAGGTGGAACGCATCGTCCGCACTGCCGCCATGCGCGGTGGGATCGGTGAGCGGAGCGATGGCGTCCAGGAACTCCAGGATCGATCCCGGCCAGCCATGGGTCAGGATCATCGGCAAGGCATTCTCGTGGCGGGAACGAACGTGAATGAAGTGAATGTCCTGCCCGTCGATCTCGGTCATGAACATCGGCAGGGCGTTGAGCCGGGCCTCCACCTTGCGCCAGTCGTAGGCACCCGCCCAATAGCTCATGAGCGGTTGCAGCGTCTGGCGGCGCACGCCCTGCCCGTCGTCGCTCACTGGCTGGGGATCGGCCCAACGCATCTCTGCGATGCGGCGCTTCATCGCGGCTATGTCAGAGCCGGGAATGGCGATGCGGAACGGGCGCACGCTGCCTCCTGCCGTCGCCGCGCGGCTAATGCCGGGCACAGCGGCCATCGCTCCGGCCAGGGCGGTTGCAGCGACGAAGCTGCGCCGGGATGTGGAATTTCCTGCAAACATGTATCTGTCCTCCACCGATCATCCGATCCGATGGCGGCAGGATATGAGCGATGCCTGTGGGACGCCCGTTAGCTGGCGTAATGCCGTGTTAGCGCCTGACTGGTCGCGGTCCGGGCACCGCGGCTGTCAGGTGCTAACGCCGCCCGTCAGCATCTGGCGTGAAGCTTCGCCCATGGCGCCGTAGATCTCCTGCAATCGAAAGATGCAGAACCGAAAGGGCTCCCGCCATGACTACGAACCGCTCCATAGGCTTCATCGCTGCCGCCCTGCTGACGGCCGCTGGCATGACCGCAGCGTGCTGCCGCGAAGCCATTGCCACGACACTGGCCGATAAGGACGCCATCGCTTCCGCCCCCGCCGATGCCACGCCCCGCCCGCTGCAGGTTTTTCAAGGCGCCAGACCCTGGCTGGAAGGAACCGCGCCATCGCTGCGAGGCAAGGTGGTTCTCGTCAACTTCTGGACTTATTCCTGCATCAACTCCTTGCGGGCGCTGCCCTATCTGCGCGCATGGAACGAACGGTACGGGGACAAGGGGCTCCAGATCGTCGGCGTCCATGCGCCCGAGTTCGCCTTTGAACACGACCCGGCCAAAGTGCGCACGGCCACACAGGACCTGGGCGTGGATTACCCTAATCTTCAAGACAACGACTATGCCGTCTGGCAGGCTTTCGGAAACGAAGGCTGGCCCGGTTTCTACTTCATCGACGCCCAGGGACGGGTGCGGGGCTATCGTGTCGGTGAAGGCAATTATGCCGAGGCGGAAGGCCTGATACGCAAACTGCTTGCCGAAGCCGGTCATGACCTGTCGGCCGTTCCCCTTGCTCCGATCGCTTCGACGGGGGTGGAAGCACAGGCGGACTGGTCACAGCTACGCTCTCCCGAGGTCTACATCGGCTATGCCAAGGCGGAAGGGTTCGCGGCTTCCAACAGCCCCGCGCACGATTCCCCGCGCGTCTATGAGCCCGCGTCCTCGCTTTCCCTCAACCATTGGGACCTTACCGGAAGCTGGACCGTGAAGCGTGAATTCGCCCTGCTGGACAAAGGGGACGGCGCCCTCCGTTTCCGCTTTCACGCTCGCGATGCCCATGCGGTCCTGGGCGTACCTGCCGATGGACAGCCGGTCCGCTTCCGGGTGACGATCGACGGCAAAGCGCCCGGCGCCGATCACGGCACCGACACCGACGCCGAGGGGTGGGGCGTGATACGCCAGGACCGCCTCTACCAGTTGGTGCGCCAGCACGGCCCGATCGTCGATCGCACGGTGCGCGTGGAGTTCGCCCGTCCGGGCATGCGGGCCTATTCGCTCACCTTCGGGTGATCCGGGCCGGTTCTCGATCCGCGATTGCCCCTCCCCTGCCTGGCGACCATCGTATAGGTAGCCGCATCCCGCCTCCTTGCGGCAGGATAGGGCATGGCATCGGGGCAGATCGGCATAGTGACGGAATTCGAAAGTCAGGGCCTTGGCGAACGGATCGCCTTCGGGCGTTTCTGCGTCCATCCCGGCAAACGCCTTCTCACGCGGGACTCACAGCCGCTGGAGATCGGCGGGCGCGCTTTCGATCTTCTCATGGCCCTGATCGAGCAACCGGGGCGCGTCCTGTCCAAGCGCGAACTGCTCAAGCGCGTATGGCCTGACGTCGTCGTGGAGGACGGCAGCCTGCGGTTCCATATGGCGGGCCTGCGCAAGCTGCTGGGCGAAGGTTCGGACGGCGGCGACGCCCGCTTCATCGCCACGCAGGTAGGGGTGGGCTATGCCTTCGTGGCTCCCGTTGAGCGGCTTGGACTGGAACCGCCGCTGCCGGATCGTGCCGCCGCCATACCAGCGCCGCCCGAGGCGCAGATCGGCGGGACAACCAATATCCCTCCGCCGCTGCCGCACCTTATCGGCCGCGAACGAGACCTCGATCTGCTGATCGCCCGCGTGGCCGACATTGCGCTGTTCACCGTCGTCGGCCCGGCCGGCGTCGGCAAGACCTCGCTCATGATCGAGATCGGGCACCGGCTGACCGCGCAGTTCAACGGCCGGGCCACCTTCGTTGATTTCAGTATGTTGGAGAACCCGGCGCTCGTCCCGACGATGATCGCGGGAGCCATGGGCATATCGGTGCAGAGCGGCGATCCGGCCGCGGCGATCATCGGCCATTGCGGCAGCGACCCGTTCCTGCTCCTGCTCGACAACTGCGAACATGTGATCGACGAAGCCGCCCGGATCGCCGAGCGCATCGTCGAACAGGCGCCGCACGTCCGCATCGTCGCGACTTCGCGCGAGCCGCTGCGGGTTCGCGGCGAGCACGTCCATCGGCTCGATGCACTCGATTATCCGCCGGACACGGACGCACTTACGCGCGAACAGCTGCTGGCCTACCCCGCGCTCCAGCTGTTCCACGAACGCGCGCGCGCTGCCGACAGTGCCTGGGAGATCGACGGAAGCGAGGCCCGTCTGATCGCGGACATCTGCCAGCGACTGGACGGCATGGCCTTGCCGATCGAACTGGCCGCCGTGCGCGCCGCCACACACGGCATCGCCGCCACCGCCCGGCAAATCGGTGAGCGGTTCAGCCTTGCATGGTCGGGCCGCCGCACCGCGCAGCCGCGCCAGCAGACCCTGCGCGCGGCGCTGGACTGGAGCTACGATCTGCTCTCCTCGCAGGAGCGGGTCGTGCTCGACAGGCTGGCGGTCTTCGTCGGCCCGTTTTCGGTCGATGCCGCGCTGGACGTGGTGTCCGACGCCGCGATCGGTTCGGACGAGGCTGCCATCGCGCTGGACGAACTTGCCGCCAAATCGCTCATCTCCGCCAATCGCGTTCGCGGCGCGGGCACGTACCGGCTACTGGAAATGACCCGTGCCTACGCGCGAGAGAAGCTGGCTGCACGCGGCGCCGACGATCATCGCACGGCCACTCGCCGCCATGCCCTGTTCTTCCTCTCGGAACTGGAAGCCCTGGCCGCGCAGGACATCGCCGCATTCCAGGACGCCCGCGCCCTGCGCCCGCAACTCGGCAACATCCGCAGCGCGCTGGACTGGAGTTTCGGGCCGGCTGGCAACATCGGCCTCGCGGTGCGGCTTGCTGCGGCGAGCATGCCGGTGTTCCTCAATCTCTCGCACCTTGCCGAATGTCGCACCTGGGCGACCCGCGCGATCGCCGCGCTGGAACCGGCCCAGCGCGGCACGGTGGTCGAACTGGAATTGCAGGCCTCGCTGGGCATCGCCTTGATGTTCGCGCACAGCAACAGCCCCGAAGTGGGCAAGGCGCTGACCCGTGCGCTCGACGTCGCAGCCCTGATCGAAGACCATCGCAGCAGGCTGGGCATTCTGGCGCGGCTGCACATCTTCCATGAGCACGTCGGCGACTATGCCCGGACGATGGCCTGTGCCGAGCAAGCCATCGCCGTTGCCCAGGCGCTGGCCGACCCGGAGGCGCTCGCGATCGCCTACTCGCTTTCGGGCATCTCGCATTACCAGACAGGCGACCAGATCAGCGCCCGCCGCGATCTGGAACTGGCGCTGGAGAATAGTTCCGCCTCGCAGGGCGGCCGCTCGGTCGTCCACGGTTTCGACCATCGCAACCGCGCGAGCATAGCGCTGGCCCGCGTATTGTGCCTGTCGGGCGAGCCGGAGGCGGCGCGGCGCCTGGCGGAACGGACCGTGGCGGAGGCGGCCGCTCTCGACCATCCGGTCACGCATTGCATCGCACTCATCTGTTCGATGTCGATCGACGTGTGGATGGGCGCGTTCACCCGCGCCCGCGAGACCTTGCCGGTCCTGCGCGATTGCGCAAGGGCCCATGCCCTGGCCCCGTATATCGCGGTGTCACAAGGCTTCGACGGCGAACTGGCACTGGAATTCGGAGGTCACGCCGAGGCGGTGCAACTGCTGGAGGACAGCCTCCGGCAATTGCACGAAGCCCGATATGAACTGCTCACCACGCGCTTCTCGCTGGCGCTGGCGCGGGGCCTGGCCGCTGTGGGCAGGCTCACCGACGCGCGCCGGGTGGTGGACACATCGATCGCACGATGCATCGATAACGGCGAACGTGTCGCCCTGGCCGAACTGCTCAGGATCAAGGCCGCCGTCGCCAGCGCAGCGGGCGCCGTGGATGAGGCGCTTGCGCTGCTGGACGAGGCCGCGGCCATCGCCCGGTCGCAGGGCGCTCGCGCCTGGGAGATGCGCGTGGCCGCCGACCGGGCCGGGATGCCGGCCGGCGCGATCAGTCCGGGCGGTCCGGCAGCAGCGCGCTGAGCGCCTCGCCTTCGGGACCGCCGAAAACGGTCGCGCTGCTGACGTCCAGCCACCGCGCATGCGCAGCGCGGCGCTCGCCTTCCGCCTCGTCGAACGAAGCCAGCGCATCCGTGCCCAGCACCAGGTGGGCTGGCACATCCTCGCGCCTGGCCAGTTCGAGGATCACCTGCGCGATGCGGGCCGGGTCTCCCACCTCGTTGCCCGCGTAGGCCCTGATCCGCGAGAGCGTCGCGCCCACGCTGTCGGCGTAGTCGGGCAGCACTGCCGCGGCAGCGCCATGGCCAGCGGTCTGCGCCCAGTCCGTCCGCATCCCGCCCGGTTCGAGCGCCGTGATCCTGATGCCGAGATGGTCGACTTCGGCCCGCAGCACTTCGGTGAAGCCGCCGACCGCCCATTTCGCCGCCTGATAGGCCGACACGCCGGGCGTGCCTACCCGTCCGCCAACGGACGAGACGTTGAAGATGTGTCCTTCGCGGCTGCGTCGCATGAACGGCAACACCGCGCGAGTCATGTTGACCACGCCGAACAAGTTGGTCTCCACTTCGGCGCGAAAATCGGCAGAGGACTTCTGCTCGAATGCCTCGAAGTGGCCATAGCCCGCGTTGTTCACCAGTACGTCGATACCGCCGAAGACCGCGACGGCAGCGGCAGCGGCCTCGGCAGTGCCCGTCTCGTCGGTTACATCGAGCGCGAAGGGCTCGAGGCGCTCGCCGTAAGTGATCTTGAGGTCAGCAAAGCTGGCCACATCGCGCGCGGTGGCGAGCACATTGTCGCCGCTTTCCAGCACAGCCGTCAGGACGGCGCGGCCAAGGCCGCGCCCGCTTCCGGTGATGATCCAAGTTTTTGTCATGTTATTTCCTTTTCGATGGCGGGGAATATTTAACGAGCAGGCTTCAGAATCGCGCGCGGTTCGAGGTACGCGTCGAGGCCATAAGCCCCGATCTCACGCCCGAGGCCGGATTGCCTGAAGCCGCCGAATGGTGCGTGGGGATCATGCGGCGCGCCGTTGATGACGACGCGTCCGGCCACCAGTTGCCGCGCGACCCGCATCGCGCGATCCTCGTCGGAAGACAGGACATAGGCCTGCAATCCGAAGTCGGAATCGTTGGCGATTGTCACGGCGTCGTCTTCGTCGTCATAGGCGATGACGCTCAGGACCGGGCCGAAGATCTCCTCTCGGGCGATACGCATGGTGTTCGTCACGTCGGTGAAGATCGTCGGCTTGGCGAACCAGCCTTTGCCCAGCCCCTCAGGTCGTCCCTCGCCGCCGGTCAGGAGCGTTGCGCCTTCTTCCTGCCCAAGCCGGATGTAGGACTGCACGCGCTCCCAATGCGCGGCGTTGGCCAGCGGACCGATGCGCACTTCCGGATCGACCGGCGCGCCGACCTTCAACCGTTCCGCCTCAACCTTCAGCCTTGCGGTGATCTCCGTCTCCCGGGAACGGGGCACGAGGATGCGCGAGCCCGCAACGCAGGCTTGTCCGCTGTTGGCTAAACCGCTCATCAATGCGACGGGGACCGCGGCGTCCAGATCGGCGTCGTCGAGGATGATCGTCGGGCTCTTGCCGCCCAGTTCCAGCACCAGCCGCTTCATCGTCTCCAAGGCGCTGCGCTGGATGATCCTGGCCGCTGGGGTCGATCCGGTGAAGGTTATCAGCGCCACGTCCGGGTGCGCGGTCAGCGCGGCGCCGACCTCCGGCCCAGTGCCGTTCACGACATTGAGCACGCCCCTCGGCAACCCCGCTTCATGCAGGCATTCCAGCAGCACCTGAGTCTGGATCGCGCTCTGCTCGGCGGGCTTGATGACGATGGTCGATCCCGAACCGATCGCATGCGCCAGCTTGGTGGCGATGAAGCCGAAATTGCTGTTCCACGGCGTGATCGCGCCGACGACGCCCAGCGGCAGCATCGTCACCGCGCTTGAACCCGCCGTCCGTTCGAAGGCATAATTCTCAACCGAAGCCGCCATCACGTCGAAGACCGAGGCAGTGTTCTGCACCGAGAAGCCGGAAAAATAGGCCGGCGCTCCGTATTCCTCGGTCATCGCGGCGAGAAGATCGGCGCTGCGAGCTTTCACCGCCTCGCGCAGGCGGTGAAGCATGGCGATCCGCTCCGCCTTCGAGGTGCGGGCCATGGCCGGAAAAGCCCGCTTCGCAGCCGCTACCGCGATACGCAGATCCTCCACGTCTCCCAGTCGTACCATGCCTATCCTGGCTTCGGTCGCCGGATTGAAAAGGTCGAGGCATCGGGTGCCGTGCGGCGTCACGAAGGCGCCGTCGATGTAGATCCTGGCGATATTGCGCATTGTCGTCTCCATTCGTCATCGACGATATGGCGCACGCCTCATGATCCGATTAGAAGCGCAATCGTAGACAGGCTGATGAGAGATATTGCGCAATGCCGAAGGCCAGTCTTGCCGAATTGGAAGCCTTCGCCACGGTCGCACGCAGGGGCGGCTTTCGCGCCGCCGCACGCGAGTTGGAGGTTTCCTCCTCCGGCCTGAGCCACACGATCGCCGCGCTGGAAGAGCGCATGAACGTGCGGCTGTTCAACCGCACCACCCGCAGCGTCGTGCTGACCGCAGCAGGTGCGCAGTTCCTGGAGGAAATCCTCCCAGCCCTTGCTGCGATTGACGGCGCGATCGAAAATGCCGGAGAGCACGTCGGCGAGCCGTCCGGCGTGCTGCGGCTGAACATGGCCGCTGGCGCTGGACATTTCATAATGGAGCCGCTGATCCGGGAGTACCTGAGCCGTTTCGCCCGGGTGCAGGTGGAGATCGTCACCGAAGCCGCTCTGGTCGATGTCATCGGCAAGGGCTTCGATGCAGGTGTCAGGCTGCTGGATGCCATTCCGCCGGACATGATCGCGGTTCCCATCATACCGGACCTTCGCTTGGTCGTGGTCGGCGCGCCGGCCTATTTGCAGAGCCGTGCACCGCCCCTCGTCCCGCGCGACCTGCTGTCGCATGACTGCATCCGCTACCGTCTGGGCAGCGGGCGCATCTACCATTGGGAATTCGTACGAGACGGCGAGCGGATCGAACTGGATGTGCCCGGTCGCCTCATCGTCGATGACAGCGGCCTGATGCTCGACGCAGCCCTGAACGGCATGGGACTGGCCTACCTAGCGGAGCAAACCGTAGCGCCGCACGTCGAGGAAGGACGGCTGACCCGGCTTCTGGCAGACTGGATGCCAGCGGAACCGCCCTTGTGTCTCTACTATTCGGGGCGCCGCCAAGTCCCCGCCAAACTGCGCTTTTTCATCGATCTTGTCCGCAGCCATGCCAAGGAACTGAGACGTGCCTGACAGCGGCCTCGTTGCATCCTTTCGGTGATACTTGACTGATCGTTCCATAACCCCTATCTCGCACAGTATGGCAAGACCAAGGGAATTCGATCAGGACAAAGCGCTGAGCGCGGCCATGGCGGTATTCCGTGAATATGGCTTTGAAGGGACGTCGGCCGGGATGCTGGTCGAAGCGATGGGCATCGGGCGGCAAAGCCTTTACAACACGTTTGGCGACAAATGGCAGCTCTACCAGATGGCCCTGCGCCGTTATGCTGCCGACGAAACGGGCGAGCATATCGCCATGCTGCAAAGCAAGCCACGTGCTCTCGATGGCATAGTGTCGATGGTAGATCGCGTCGTCGCCAATGCCCGGGATGCCTGCCTGGGGGTCGGCTCGATTTGCGAGTTCGGCCGCAGCCGCCCGGAACTGGTCGCAATCCGCGACACGGCTGACCGTGCCATGCGGACGGTCCTGACCGCTACCATAGCGCGGGCGCAGGCCGAGGGTGACGTGGCGCTGGATTTGGCGGCCGATATCATAGCCTCATTCATCGTCATGAGCTTCTCGGGTTTGCGGATCGCCGCGCGCGCCGGCGCAAGTGACGAAGACTTGCGTACGCTTGGCGATCTGGCCTTGCGCGCCTTGCGATAGACGCGGGCGCGCCTTTTTATTTGTTCTATTTTGGAATGATTGTTCAATAAAGGAAGCTGACATGCAGGCGATTGTGATGACCGGAACGGGAAGCGCGGATGTGCTCGAAATGGTGAATTTACCAGAACCGCATCCGGCGCCCGGTCCGGGCGAGGTTCTGGTTCGGATTGCCGCTGCGGGCGTCAATTTCATGGATATCGGCGTCCGCCAGGGCATGGCCTGGACGGAGATGCCCAACCCCAAGATTCTGGGTGTGGAAGGCGCGGGACGCATCATCGCGGCAGGGCCCGACGTTTCCATGGCGGTGGGCCAGCGTGTCGCTTGGGTCTATGCACCGGGCAGCTATTCAGAGAAGATCATACTGCCCGAAGCGGCGCTCGTGCCGATCCCTGACGGAGTGGACGACGGAACTGCAGCTGCGATCATGATGCAGGGGCTCACGGCGAGCCATTTCGCCACCGATTTCCACCCTGTGCAAGCGGGTGAAATCGCCCTCGTCCATGCGGCGGCGGGCGGACTTGGACTGCTGCTGACCCAGATCATCAGGAAGCGCGGAGGGAGCGTCATCGGCCGCGTGTCGAGCGCTGACAAGGTGGCAATCGCTATGGAAGCGGGAGCAGACCATGTCATCGTCGACACCAAAGGCGATTTCGCTTCGCAGGTACTGGCACTGACACGCGGCGAAGGCGTGCATATCGTCTATGACGGGTCCGGACCGACGACGTTTCAGGGATCGATCGATTCCCTGCGCCGCAGCGGTACGCTCTGCTGGTACGGCCCCGTTCTGGGCGGCCCCGGCCCACTCGACATCATGAGCCTGCCGCGAAGCATCAAGCTCGGCTACGCGACTTTCTTCGACCATATCCATAGCCCCGAATTGCTTTGGAAGCACGCCGCGCGCCTGTTCGATTGGGTCGTGCGCGGGGATCTTAAGGTCCGGATAGGCGGCATCTATCCACTGGCGGATGCCTCCCGCGCGCACCGCGAGATGGAGAGCCGGGCAACCACCGGCAAGCTGCTGCTGATCCCCTGATTTTCCCAAGCATCATTTTCCAGAAAGGAACTGCCATGAATATCGAACCCAATACCAAGACGGCTCTTGTCTTCGGCGGATCACGAGGCATCGGAGCCGCTGCCGTCAAGCGGTTGGCGCAGGACGGCTATGTCGTCGGCTTCACATATGCCAATAGCGAAGAGCAGGCCACGGCACTGGTCGAGGCTATCGCCAAAGCACGTTGTGGAACTGTCCCTCTCGCCCGCGCCACGACGACAGAAAAATGACCGTGAACGTCACCGAGGCCAGTACGCTGCACAGGCGCAAAGTTGGAAGATCGATTGAAGATAGCATGTCCGGCTGCTGGCATACGCTGGATTGGTTAAGAATGGTTCCAACTTTACTCACTCGCCGCCAGACTTGATGGCGCCGCACTTCTGATGCGTTGAATTCTGGTTTGGTGATGAATGAAGCGGCGCCGCCGATCGAAGCCTCTCAGCTGGCAGATATTACCTAGCGGTTATAGCGCCAGCTTCCGGCCGCGAGATCTTTGGCGGAATACAGTGCGCTGTCCGCCACGCAGAACGCGGCGTGCAGATTATGTTGAGCTGATGCGCCAAGACTGCAGGTTGGTGTCCAGGGCAATCGCGTCAGTGCCGCCGTCACAACTTCATGTATTTCGCGCGACTTCTTTTCCGCGGCCGCATTGTTCCGAACCATCAAACAGAAGGCGAATTCACTGCGGCCCAGTCTTGCGGTTGCATCACAAGGGCGGAGCACTCCGCTGAGCGTCTCGGCGACAACAAGCAGGGTTTCGTCCCCGGCCGAATGCCCGTGCCGAACATTGATCATTTTGAAATTATCCAGCTCGATCAGACCACACAGCATCACCCGGTCGCCTCGCCCGCCCATAAGCGACAGCTTGCGGCTTTCGATCAGGAATGATCGGCGATTTCCCAGACCAGTCAATGGATCAACGCGGGCATGCTGCCGCTCCCGATTGAAAACGCGGCGGAATGCTCCTGCCAGGAAGATCATTAAGATGGATGTGCATATGCGCATCCCCACATTCCAGAATGCAATGGCAGTGGGAATTGTCGAAGCTTGTGCTGAAAAGCTATCTCCGAATCCATTGATCAACACAGTGGCTGTTGTTGCGAGGCATGCGGCCAACAGGGCAGGACCACGGCCAACACACCATGTGGTGAAACATAGCATCAGCAGATAGAGACCGGTCAGGGAAACCATCCGCCCGGTGCCTGCATCTGCGACCAAAACTACCCCCCATAAAGCCGCGACCAGAGGCAATGCTTGGCGCCGAGGCAACTCGACGGACCAGTCAAGGACGCGCTCGAGAGGCGTCCCCACAAGCGGGAAGTCTGTTGTGCTCGAACCAAACGGCATGGACACGACTCAAACCCAGAGTTGGGAAATTTTCTGTGGCAATGAGACATTGGTTCAATTGAAAAAAGGTTGCTGGTCAGCTTTCAGAGCAAGAAATAATTGAATGTGCCTGAAACCAGGATCGAGGAGGGAGAGAAATCTGCTTCGATCGAGGGTTGAACGCCCCGGCCAGGCCCCTACTCGCGATTCCCATGCCCAAGGCAGCTCAGATCCGCGTTGTCTAGCGCTAACGCAGGATTCGCGATCCTTACGCGAATAATCAGCCGCTTGATTTATGCCTCATAGAAATCGTTGAGCACTTCTCGGCCGGGAACGAGGCAACACCCACATAGAGACGGCGCACCTGTTCTTGCCAGAATTGGCCTGGAACTGTCGTTTGGAACTTAGGTCAGCACCGCAGGTTCTAGACGACAACTCGTCGAACAGTTCGGCCAGTGGGATTCATTTAAGGAGAGACCCATGTTTCGCTGGGCCATCATTTTTGCCGTTATCGCACTTATCGCGGCGCTTTTGGGCTTTGGCGGCGTAGCAGGTCTTTCCGCCAGCCTTGCCAAGATTTTCCTGCTCGTAGCAGCCGTGATTTTGGTGGCCGGGTTCGTTTTTGGTCGCGGCAAGCGGGTGCCCTGAGGCAAGCCCCGTAAAAGCGTCCGCCACTGGTAACGTCCGCGTCCAAAGCCGGGCCATCGGACTGGTGGCAACGAATGTGGACGTTCCCCGATCACCGTTGCCCCGCTTCTCCCGCCGGAAAAAACCGCTCGATAACGTCCCTTGCCAGGCGGGCTGGCCGCATCGTCGATGCATCGAGACAACACCAGCTGGACTTTACCTCAGCAAGCACCTCTTCCCCTCGCCTGATCACCGTTTCGTAGAAGGCTCGAGCCCCCTGAACCTTCTCCAGAAGCACCGTGGCGATGACATCGTCATCCAGAAAAGCCGGTTTCCGGTATGTGATCTCGTGCTTAATCGCCACCCAAAGATGCTGACTGATTGCGTCAGCAGGGGCCAACGCGCGCCAGTGATCAACCACTGCAGCCTGAACCCATTTCAGGTAGCTGGCATTGTTGACATGGCCCATGAAGTCGATGTCGTTCGGATCGATGCCGATCGGAAACTGGTGAGGAATAGCGTGGTTCACCTATAGGTCAATAACACTCCCTTTTAGTCAAAGAAAGCGGATAGGGCCTGCCGAACGGTTCAAGCGAGGCCGCCCCCGGGCACACTTCGCCTTTGCTCGCACGGGTGAGCGCGATTGATCAGTCAACGGGTCCTCCGCCGCAACGTGATCCGCGTCAGTTCGCAAGGCTGGCCCAATCTCAAAGCGAACCCAGGCCAGATGCCGGTGCCATTGTTGACGTAGAGGGCCATGTCACCAACGGCGTAGTGGCCCGAGACGAAGCCGCCATTCCCCCGCCCGACCAGACGGTCGAGCCCGACGATCATGCCGCCATGGGTGTGCCCCGACAACTGTAGCGCCACGCCATGATCGCCAGATTCGCGCGCCCGCCCCGGCTCGTGATCGAGCAGGACAACCGGTGCGCCAGACGGTGCCCCATCCAGGGCCTTCCCGAGGTCCGGGAGCGGTTTGCCGACACCGCGCGCCGACGGATCGGTGAGACCTGCAACGACCAAGGCTCCCTTGCCGCGCTCGATCACCGCATGCGTGTTCGCCAGAACCCGCATGCCTAGCGAAGCAAGGTGTGCCATCCACGCATCGTAACCGGAGAGATATTCGTGATTACCAGGGCTGAGCCAGACGCCATCGCGCGCGCGCAAGTCGCGCAAGGGTTCAACGCCCTCGCGCCGGTTCTCGACACTGCCGTCGATCACGTCACCCGTTATCACGATCAGGTCAGGCTCGAGACGATTGGTCGCCTCGACCACGGCGCGGCTCCAGTTTGCGGGAAAGAGCCGGCTGATATGCAGGTCGGTGAGGTGAACGAGGGTATAGCCCTCGAAGGCTTCAGGAAGGTCCCGTATCGTGATCGTCACCTTGCGCAGACGCGGCACGCCGATGGCCTGCCACACGCCGATCGCCGCCAGCACGAAGGCCACCCCGGCAATGGCATAGCGCGCTTCGACCCAAGGCGCCGCGCCGCCGATCCCGGCTATCGTCGCAGCCAGCCTCAACGCGTCGAGCGCGATCTGGAAGACAGCCAGCAAGGCGATGCCTCCGAACAGCCAATTGAGCAGGATGATAAGCAGGCGCGGGAACTCCGGGCTGAAGACCGATCCCGACGAGAGACGGCTCCACAGATGGAACTGTGAGCCGATGAGCAGGACCAAGGCGACTGTCAGTTTGATGCCGTCCGCCCAGGGCAGCGGCAACAGCGTGCGCGCCACGACGTAGGCCCATGGTAGTGCGAAGATCAGGTGGAACATTGCCTGGGGTTCAACCGAAGGTCACGCCGGTCATCGCCTCGGACCGGGACCAGAGCTGCGCGGCCATTTCGGCATCCAGCGCCTGCGGTTCGATCTTGCCGGGGCCCGGCGGCCCCTTCAGCTCTCGCAGACCCTGAGGCCCGAAATACTGGCCGCCGCGGATGCTTGGCATGGTCGCTGCCATCACTTGCGGCAATGCGCCGTCAGCGGCGGAATGGCCGATCAGCTTGAGCGCGATCGAGCCGCCCCAGGCCATCAGCCGACTGCCCGGCCCGGGACCGTTGGCGATCAGGTCAGTGGCAGCAGCGCCGGGGTGGGCTGCAACGCTGGTAATCCCCCAGTCCTTCGCCCTGCTGCGCCGGTCAAGCTCGAGCGCGAACATCAGCATCGCAAGCTTGGACTGCGCATAGACTGGCCAAGGCTTGTAGCCTTGCACATATTCGAGGTCATCGAGCCGGAAGCTGCCGCTGCGATGGGCGATGCTGGAGACCTCGACCACGCGGGCCCTGCCCGCGATCAGAAGGGGCAGCAGCCGCCCGGTCAACGCGAAATGCGAGAGATAATTGGTGGCGAACTGCATCTCATGGCCGTCGATCGTGGCTTCGCGCCGCGGCAGCGCCATGATGCCGGCATTGTTGACGAGGATATCGATCGGGCGTCCACTCGCCAGTTGCCGTTCGGCAAAATCGCGAACCGAGCCAAGGCTGGCGAGATCAACGAGATCGAAGCGCACCTGGGAACCGGGGTGACGGTTGCGGATCAGCGTTTCGGCAGCGCGCCCCTTGTCCGGGTTGCGGCCTGCGAGGGTCACCTCGGCCCCGGCTCCCGCCAGGGCAAGCGCCGTCTCCAGACCCAGGCCGCCCGTCGCGCCGGTGACGATCGCCAGCCTGCCGGACTGGTCGGGAATATCCTTGGTGGTCCAGCTCGCCATATTTGCTATCCTTCGCATCGATCAGCCACAGGAGGGCGCTGAGCGCGATATTGTGCACTCAGTGCAAATATACAAGAAGTGCAAGAAACAATCTCACCCGCTTCGGTCGGCCTGCGTGAGCGCAAGCGATCGCAAACCCGCGCCCGCATCCAGGACGAAGCCATGCGTCTGTTCCTGGAACGCGGGTTCGAGGCGACGACGCTCGACGACATCGCTCGAGCTGCAGACGTTTCGCGGCGCAGTCTGTTCCATTATTTCGGGTCGAAGGAGGAGATCGTCTTTTCCACCAAGGCCGATTTTCCGACGCTCGTGGCTGACGCGATCAGGCGGAGACCAGTCGACGAGGCCCTGCTGGACATGGTTGAGAATGCCTTCCTGGAACTCGCGGAAACTCACCTTTCAGAACGCGCACGCAACCTTGCTAGGCTCATCCAGGACACGCCGGCGCTCAGCGCGGGCGATCAGGCCAAGTACGAGAAGGTCGAACGCGTCCTCGCGAGCGCGCTCGCCCAGAAGAAGGGCCGCCCCGAGACCGACATCGAATGCCGCGTCACCGCCACGGCCGCGATCGGAATACTGAAGTTATCGACGCAGGCCTGGCTGGTCGGAAGCGATGCCGGTCCCAGCACCTTCGGCAAGGCCGCCTTTGCGGCTTTGCGACGAGTTGCCGGCTAGCCGCCTAGTGAGGCGTGTTGCCCCCCAGCTATGAGCGCCGCAGCAAGGCTTGTGGGCTAACCGTCCCATCGGAGCGAGCCGGTGCTAACAAGCTGGAATCCTGTTCGCGCTGTCTGTGAAGAACTTTGCGTGAGACCGCCCCCTTGGCGAAGCGCTCTGAACCAACTGGCGTTTCAAGTGTCAAACTCGCAACGATTCTGCCGGGATCGTCGTTCGTACGGATCGAGATGCCGCAGGTCCACTTGGTCGAAGCCGCAGTCGCTGTGCGACGTTCGCTTTATCTCCGCTTGCCCGAGATTGCGCGACTTGTGCCCAACCCCGGGCGTCAAATTGGCGACTAACAATTGGATACTGCGCCAAACGAGCGAGGTTACCGGTTGCAAACAGTGCTAGGATGCTTTTCAGCCTCCAATTCTGTGTGGAAACAAAGGGCGAGGCACGAGGGACGGCAAGATGCGGGAATGGTCTGAAGGGGAGCTTCGACAAAAGCTGTCCGCCCGGCAGTACGAGGTTCTCTCGCTGGTTGCCCGGCACCTGTCTTCCAAGGAGATCGGCGCAAGCCTTGGCCTCTCCTATAAGACCATCGACAATCATGTCGCCGACCTGATGGTCAAGCTGGGGGTTTCCAGCCGGGCTGATGCGGCCCGTATTTTCCTAGACGCATCAAAGGGTAGGGAGCGACTACCTAGTGCGCCGCAACCGCTCGACAGCGACGCGGATGCCGAGGCACAGAGCATTCGTCCGGAAGAAACGAGACGCGGAGGAGAAGACCAAGCGAGGGCAGAACACTCTCGATGGGAATTCTCACGGCTCTTCAGTCTTCCTCCGGTCGGGGGCTCCCGTCATGACCTGACGATAGCGCAGCGCATGGCGATGATGGGACAGGTTGCGCTTGTCTCCGTCGTCGGTCTGGCCGCGATCGTCACGGTGATGGTCGGAATTCTCAGCCTGCTCGGCAGGTAAGCTTCATTTTACGGCAAACCTCAGCGTGATTCACGCATCGGAGAAACTTATGCGTCTTTCGGAAGCAGGCGGACGAGCGGTCGCCACGGAAATTTCTGGCATGTTCAAGAGCGTCGACACAGCCCTTTTTGACGCCGCGCGCCTTGCTGCGACCATCATGGAGACCAATGCCGCATCCAGCGTCCCGCCGGCCCATCTGCAAAGTGCGCTGGATTCGGCAGCCGCCGGTTTCGCCAAGCTGGTGGAGGGCCGCAAGGACATGGTGCAGATGCATCGCAAGCTCGCCTTCATCAAGGGCGAATCGCAGCACCGGGAAACGGATTGGGGCTGCTTCGGCGACGATAGCCCGAGTGGGCTGCTCAAGACCCCCGAGATGGCGACAACCCGAGCGTAAATCCGAAAAGGGGATGGCCTTGACGTTGAGCGTCGCAGGTTGAAGTCAAGGCCATGCTCCTGAACCTCGTCTTCGGAATACTCATGTTCGCATCCTGCATGCCAGCGCTGCTGTGGGGCGGATGGGAAGGGCGCAGGATATGCCTTATGTTCGTGGTCGCTGCGCTGGCGACCTATATCGGCGCAACGACGTTCAAGACCCAGATCAGCCTCGCGCACTCCACGGTCATGGTGGACTTCGTGCTGCTCATCGGCCTCGCCCATCTCGCGGCGAAAACCGACCGGTACTGGCCCTTGTGGATATGCGCGTTTCAAGCACTCAGCGTCATCTCCTTCCTGGCCTGGGAAATCGTTCCCAATACGCCCCGGCTGTTCAAGGCTGCCTCGGCGGTGTGGAGTATCCCTCAACTGATAGTTCTGTGCGTCGGTCCAATTCTCGACCTTCGGCAGTCCTCGCGGGGAGCGCGCCGTGCTGAACCTCCATACGCTGACTGACGAACTGGCGCATATCCTCGGAGATCACGCCGAGATCGAGTGCGAAATCGACAACGTTCAGTCCTATCTCGACGGGATTGCCGTACGCCGCAAGGTTGCCCCCGACATCGATGAATGCGCCTGGCTGATGCTCCTTAGCCTTTACCGGGCGGGCAGTCCTCGAAAGGGGGCAATGACCGTCGCGCAGGTTTGTGCTGCGGCGGCCTGTTCATCGAGCAAGGCCATCACGCACGTTCCCTCCTTGCTCAAGGACGAACTCGTCTGTTTTCAGGCAGAGGATGACCGGTCGCAACCTCCTCTCGTCATCACGAAAAAAGGGAGCAAGATGGTGAGCGCATGGCTATCGCTCATGCATCTCGGCGCCCGTACCCCGATAGCTGTCACAACGACATCGATCGTTTCCGCGCTCGAGACCCTTGCCAGGCGCAACAGCCCCGCCGCCGATTGATGGCGCGGCCACGCCAAGACATTGAGACATTCATGAGCACCACATACTGGACGGCGTTCGGTATCGCCGACAAACCAAGGCAGGGGCGTTCGCAGATCGACCGCAGGCGCGCGCTCATCGAGGTCGTGTCGAAAATTGCGTGCAGCGCGGTCTGGACTGAAACGCCCGATTTCATGATCTTCGATTCCCGGATTGCGATAGACGACATCAAGGACCGCTTCAAATCGGCCATCGACGACGAGGTCGATCTGTTCGTTCTGGTCTGCACGCATTCGAAAGCTGGGCGGATCGTTGGCGCGAACCCGGACAAGGATATCTTCAAACTGATGACCTCGATCGAGTCAGGCTGAGAACTGAGCCGACACTCGCCAGATTAGCTGGGGAAGTTCGCATCCACGAACAACCTCGTGAACTCGAACGGACTGATCTCCAACCCCTGTTCACTGGCGGATTGCCTGCTGGCCTCCCAGACAAAAGCGATCTCGGAAACGTAGCCCTCGCTGAAGCTCATCCGTTCAGCGACGACCTCAAACCATGCCCGGGTTCCATCAGCTTGCGAGAAGGTCTGGGAGAGGAGAAGGATTGCCTGCTCCTGCTGCTCGGTCAGTTCACCGATCGCGCGCAGCACGAAGGAGTCGAGATACTGGAGAAATGGCTTTTCGGCATAACGCATCATGGCCGGGCTCCCTGACGGGCAGTGTAGACCCAAAGGTCCCCGGCATCCAGTCGGGAACGCGCAAGTGCTGGAATAACAACCTCTCTTCCCGCAGTCTCATCCGAGCATGAGCCACAGCCGAACCGCTCCTGCTGCGAGATTTGTTCCGCCGCAGCGATCGGATCGCGTCGGCCACGTGCTTGAGCGTTTCCCCCGGCACGCCCTAGCAGCGGGAGGCGCCGGCCGTAGATAACCTTTTCGGTGGCCCGCCCTGGTCCGGTCCAGACGATGCGGATTACAGGCAGCGCGCGGTTTGCCTCACCGCGCGCTCTTGGATGCGCTCCTGAGGTTATCGAGATAATCGCTCCACCACTGCGACATCGCCACCCGTTCATTCCAGTGCGCGCCGCGATGGTATGCAGCTCGAACTCTATCGCTATCGCCGTGGGCGAGCGCGCGCTCGATCGCATCAGGATGCCATTTTCCGCTTTCGTTCAGCAGCGTCGATGCGGTTGATCGAAAACCGTGGGCCGTCATTTCATCGGTCGAGTAACCTAGGCGCCTGAGACCGGCATTGATCGTGTTGTCGCTCATGGGCCGGGCGCGAGAGCGTATCGATGGGAAGAGATAGCCTTTTGGTCCTGTCAACGCATGGACCTGCTTCAGCATCGCCAGAACCTGTCGTGACAATGGAACCAGATGGTCTTTTCGCATCTTCGTCTTGGCTGCCGGGATCGTCCACAACGCATTTTCGAAATCGACTTCTTCCCAGGTCGCATGTCTTAGCTCGCCAGGGCGCACAAACACGTGAGGTGCGATTTGCACGGCCCAGCTTCGAAATGGGCTGGCCATCGTATCCGTCTATTGCCCGGAGCAAATCCCCAACTCGCGACGGTTCGAGGATGGCGCCATAGTGCGTCACACTAGGCGAAGTGAGCGCGCCTTTAAGGTCTCGGGTGGGATCTGATCTCAGGCGGGCTGTCGCCACAGCATACCTAAACACCGCGCCGGCGAGTTGAAGCGTTCTGCGCGCGCTCTCCAGCTTGCCCTTACTTTCGATACGGCGAACGGCCGCCAGCACGTCGATCGGCTCGATCTCCGCTATTGGCATGTTGCCGATCGAGCCCCTTAATAGTGAAAGCAGATACTCGCTTCGGGTCGCCGTTGCGGGTGCCCAACCCTTTTGCCCGTCACGCTTGCGCTTTTCGCAAAATTCGGCAGCTATGGCCGAGAACGTGTTGGACGCCTGCATCTGGGCTCGGACTTTGGCGCGCCTCTTCTCGACGCCCGGGTCTTTGCCGTCCAGCAGTAACTGACGGGCCTCGTCGCGCCGACGCCGGGCATCCGCCAGCCCGACTTGGGGATAGACACCGATCGCGAGGGTCTTCTCTTTGCCGTGGATGCGATACTTGAGCCGCCAGAGCTTGCCGCCTCCGGTGGCGATCAAAAGAAATAGTCCCAGCGAATCACCAAGCTTGTACGGCTTTGCTCGGGGCTTGGCATTGCGAATAGCAACGTCTGTAAGGGCCATATTCCGCGCCTTTCGCGAGATGACTCCCCCAGCGTGGGGGCATCTCCAATCGACCCGAGAACGCGAGACCCCGAAAGACCCCCACAAAAGCGTGGATGCCGGTGGACGGGGGTACGCAAACCCGGACGAACCAAGGCACAAAAGCCTAGGTTTTCTGCGGGTTTTATATCATTTTAAGGGTGATTTTTGAAGGGCGAATGGAGCGGGTAGCGGGAACGGCACCGCATTCGGCATTGAGGATGGCTTCGACGGCGTTGCTCCGGTTGGTGTTCCGCTGAGCAAGGGGGCTAGCCGGGCATGGAGTTCGCCAATGGTCGTACCCGCATCGTGGGCGGCGCGGATGTGCGCGATCAGATCGTCAATGGCGGTACTGGCGGGCTGGGCACCATCGAAGGTGTCGTAAGGCTGTTGCGCTACGTCGGTCAATGTGTCGAAGCGGTCGGTCATGGTGTGGGCCTCCATGCTGGTCGTCGGTGGCTGACGGGGCGTTACCTTGCCTTTCAGACGTTGGTTCCGCGACGATGCCGAGCCGAGCATCATCGAAGAGGCGTTGTAGATCATAGGCCGCTGAAATGAGCGCGCGTCGCGCTTCACGCATGGATGAAGTCTTTAAAGACCGACTGATGTGACGTCGGCCCAGCACTGCTGCGACATCGGCAGGAACCCTCAAGCGATACTGAAAGACCGTGCCCCGCCGCCATAGCCCCGGCAATCATCGATTTGAACGTTTGTGCAACAGTAGTGTGCTACACGCAGCCCGACCCTGCTCCGAAAAGCTTGGTTTTCCAGCGATGTGAGGAAGATTGGATGCCCCGCGAGGATTCGAACCTCGATAGACGGAATCAGAATCCGTAGTCTTACCATTAGACGACGGGGCATCGGAGGCGCCCCACTAGCGGCGGTCGTGATTCGGGTCAAGCGCCTAGATGCAGCAAAAAAAGCGCTGCCCTTGCCGGTTGGCGCGCGGGGCGTTAGCATCGGCGTCAGGTGCCCGCCCGATCGGCGGGAAGACATTAGAACGAGTATCGAATTTATGGCGGACCACGATCCGCCGGTTGCCAAAGTCGAAGTGTCGGGAACAGCCGAGGCGACGGGTCGTCCGTCGCGGCGGCGCAAGGGCAGACGGGGCAAGGCGAAGGCGGGAGCGAAGGCGCCTCCAAAAGCCTCTGCCAGCCCTCAGCCCTCCGGCACGAAAGCCAAGGGGAAGGCGCGCCCGTCGGGCAGCGCCGCCAAGTCCGAGGCAGGCAAGGCGCCGCGCGTAGAAGACACAGCTGCATCGCCCGCCAGGGCGCCTGCGCAACCGGGCAGTCCCGATCGGCAGATTGGCGCGGCGCGGGTGGGGACTGTCCCGTCGCTGCTGTCGGCGGGCGGGCGACAGGCTTATGCCGCGATCGACCTCGGCACCAACAACTGCCGCCTGCTCATCGCGCGGCCCTCGGGCGAGAACTTCACGGTGATCGACGCCTTCAGTCGCGTCGTCCGGCTGGGGGAGGGCATCGCGCAGTCCGGGCGCCTGTCCGACGCGGCGATGGAGCGCACGCTTGCGGCGCTGCGGGTCTGCGCGGACAAGCTGGTGCGCCGTAACGTCTACCTTGCCCGCTCGGTCGCGACCGAGGCCTGCCGCCGCGCCACCAACGGGCCGGAATTCATTGAGCGCGTGCGGCAGGAAACCGGCATCCAGCTCGACATCATTTCCGCCCGGGAAGAGGCACGTCTGGCCGTGCTGGGCTGCCACGTCCTGCTGGAGGACGGCTTCGGCCCGGCGATGATCTTCGACATCGGCGGCGGCTCGACCGAACTGGTGCTGATCGAGAGCACCGGCACCGTCCCGCGCATCCTCGACTGGCAGAGCGTGCCGTGGGGCGTCGTCTCGCTCACCGAAAGCTGCGGGCCGGAAGGCACGACGCAGGCCGAACGCCTCGAACGGTATCGCCACATGCACAGCCTGGTGGCGGAGAGCTTCTCCGCCTTCTCCAAGCGCGTCGGTCCGGCGCGCGAGAGCGCCAGCCATGACGGACCGCTGCGCCTGCTCGGCACCAGCGGCACCGTCACCACCCTCGCCAGCCTGCATCTGGAACTGCCGCAATACGACCGGCGCATGGTCGATGGGCTGATCGTGCCCGCCGAATCGATGCGCGGGATCAGCACGCGCCTGTCCTCCATGGCGATCGAGGAGCGGCGCGAGCTCAACTGCATCGGGCGTGAGCGGGCGGACCTCGTGGTCGCCGGCTGCGCCATCCTCGAAGCCATCCTCGACCTCTGGCCCGCCGCGCGGCTCGGGGTTGCCGACCGCGGCATCCGCGAAGGCATCCTGCGCAGCCTCATCGCCTCGCACTCGCCGGGTCCGGCATCTGGAATTAGAAACATGACCGACACCATCCGTAACGCAGTCCACGCCCGATGAGCCGCTCCGGCCGCGATCCCGGCGAGCGGCTCAAGACCGCCAAGAAGCGCTCGACCAGTTCGGCGCGCTGGCTGACGCGCCAGCTGAACGATCCTTACGTGAAGAAGGCCAAGGCCGACGGCTATCGCAGCCGCGCTGCCTACAAGCTGCTGGAACTCGATGAGAAATTCGAGCTGTTCAAGGGCGTGGAGCGCGCCGTCGATCTCGGTATCGCACCGGGCGGGTGGAGCCAGGTGCTGCGCCTGAAGCGGCCCAAGGCGAAGATCGTCGGCATCGATCTCCTGCCCACCGACCCCATCGAGGGGGTCACCATCTTCGAGATGGATTTCATGGCGGACGCGGCCCCGGCGGCGCTCGACGCGGCGCTGGAGGGAGCGCCGGACCTCGTGTTGTCGGACATGGCGGCGAACACCGTGGGGCACAAGCAGACCGACCATCTGCGCACCATGGGCCTGGTTGAAACGGCGGCGGACTTCGCCATCCAGTACCTGGCACCCGGCGGGACGTTCCTGGCCAAGGTGCTGGCCGGGGGGACGGACACGCAGCTTCTCGCGCTGCTCAAGAAGCACTTTACCAGTGTCAAGCACGCCAAGCCGCCCGCCAGCCGCAAGGATTCGTCCGAGTGGTATGTCATTGCCAAGGGCTTCAAGGGGCGCGGCGAGGCGGTTGAGGATTGATATTTTTCGCCAAATAGGTTATATGGCCCGACATCCGATCCGGCGATGATCACGCCGGAGAGGTGTATCGGGTCGGCGTCGTGGGCCGGGATGCGGTTTCAAGCCGCAGCTGTGCAAACCACGCGCCCATCGAAGACCCGGACTGTCTCTGCGCTACCGGAAACGCCGTCCATACGATCCTGCGACACACGGCAGGGCATGGGAGGGCGATCCCGGATAGCCTTCGGCCGATAACGATGCGAATCCTAACGATGGCCACATGGGACAAGTCCGATGGAATACAGGTCGAGCCGGGCTGCACCGTGAGTTATTCGGCCGCTCGCCAGAGCTTCACGGAAAACAAAACCCTGCGTCCCAGCTTGGACGCTCCCGACGCCGACCAGATGTTACCGGTCTTCGCGTTGACTTCCCCGGCGTAATGGCCCGCACTTGCCAGCGGGTACTTCCGCACATCCTCGTCATTGCGAGCCTAGCGAAGCAATCCAGGGCGGTTGATGCCGCCCTGGATTGCTTCGCTAGGCTCGCAATGACGAACGGTGGATGCCAGTTCCTCCCCGGAACGGGGAAGAATGGGCCGAAGACGAAAACGGCCCGCTAGCGACTCGGCGGCGCTAGCGGACCGTTTTCAACCGGCGATCCCTCGAAGGGGCCGGATCGGCTTATTGCGCCGCCGCTTCGGAGGCTTCCGGTGCGGCTTCACCCGCCGCAGGCGCTGCCGCGGCGTCGGCTGCCGGAGCCACGTCTGCGGCAGGCAGCGGCAGGTTCGAGCCCTGCGAATTCAGATAGGCGATGACGTTGGCGCGGTCTTCCGGCTTGGACAGACCGGCGAAGGTCATCTTCGTGCCGGGCGCGAAGGCCTTGGGGCTCTTGAGCCAGTCGTTCAGGCTGTCGAAGCTCCAATTGCCGCCCTTGCTCTTGAGCGCATCGGAGAACGCGAAGCCGCCGACGCCCTGGCCGATCGCCTCGCCCACCACGCCGTGGAGGTTCGGGCCGATGCCGTTGGCGCCGCCTGCATTGATCGTGTGGCACGAGGTGCACTTGGCGAAAGTCGCCTCGCCCTTGGCCACGTCGGCGGCGGCGAGGAGCGTCGCGATCGGCGGATCGCCGCCGCCCGCGCCTTCCTCGGCCACGCCTTCGACGGCATAGCCCGCAGTCTCCGGCGCGTGATGCTTGTCAGCCTGAAAATACATCGAACTGGCGATCGTCAGTCCCAGGCCGACGATGCCCGAAAAAAGAGTCCAACCGGCGATAGTATTGAAACGATCGTCCATTCAGCATGCCCCGCGGTGATTATTCACTCATCCTGTTGGCTTCGGGCATTAATGTCCGCCTTGATCCAGCGCAAGTGCCGATACGGAATTCGGCCATTGCGCTTGTTCGCCGCGCCGCCTAATCGCGCGCACGTCATGCATGCTTATCCCCAGCCCGCCATCGCCCTCGTCGCCGAGATGGAAGCCGCCGCCCAGGCACAGCCGGCGCGCGCCGTCGCGTTTCAGGGCGCGCCGGGCTGCAACGGCCACCGCGCCGCGCTCGAATACGATGCCGGTTGCCTGCCGCTGCCGTGCTTTTCGTTCGAGGATGCGCTGGACGCGGTGAAGGAGGGGCGGGCCGACCGCGCGATCATCCCGATCGAGAATTCGCAGCACGGCCGCGTCGCCGACATCCACTTCCTGCTGCCCGAAAGCGGCTTGTCGATCGTGGGCGAGCATTTCACCCCGATCAGCCACGCACTGATGGCGCTGCCCGGCGCGAAAGGCCCGTTTTCGGCGGCCTACAGCCACCCGCAGGCGCTCGGCCAGTCGCGCCATTACCTGCGTGAGCGGGGCATCGTGCCGATGGCCTATGCCGACACCGCGGGCGCTGCGGCACTGGTGCGCGAGCAGGGCGACCCCGACGCCTGCGCCATCGCACCCCGGCTGGCGGCCGAACTCTACGGGCTCGACATCGTCGAGGACCGGGTGGAGGACGCCTCGGACAACACCACCCGCTTCGTGGTGCTGGCGCGCGAGCCGCTCGACCCGTTCGACCTCAAGGGCACGCAGGCGATGACGACCTTCATCTTCGAGGTGAAGAACATCGCGGCGGCGCTCTACAAGGCGCTGGGCGGTTTCGCGACCAACGGCGTCAACATGACCAAGCTGGAGAGCTACCAGATCGGCGCCAGCTTCGCGGCGACGACCTTCTACGCCGATATCGAAGGCGCCCCCGGCGAGGCGCGCATCGATTCGGCGCTGCAGGAGCTGGCGTTCCACTGCAAGTACGTGCGACCGCTGGGGACGTACGAGCAGGCGCGCAAGCGGGGCTGACCCCTCCACCACCCGCTACGCGTGCGGTCCCCCTCCCCATTCCTGCGGAACGGGGAGGATTTGCCTGATCCTCCCTGTCGCGCAGCGATGGGGAGGTGGCAGTCGCGCAGCGACTGACGGAGGGGGCCTTTCCCCGACACGACGAACGCTTTCAACCGCTTGCGCCGCACTTCCCGCCATGCAATCGTGCCAGGCGTGACGATTGGCGGGGGCACTGAAGCGGGTTCGGCCGCAGACGCGGCGCGGGACTGGAAGGCCGTGCGCGACGCGGCGGACATCCAGTTCACGCCGCTCCCGGACCCCAAGCCCGTTCCCCCCACCGACATTCCCGAATGGCTGAAAGCGCTCGGCCGGTTGCTGGAGGCGATCTTCACGCCGGTCGGCAAGCTGCTCGGCATGTCGTGGCCGGTGTTCCAGTGGATTCTCATCGCCGGAGCGGCAGCGCTGGCGCTGTTCATCCTCTGGCGCCTGCTGATCGAACCGAGCCTCGATGCCTGGCGTAGCCGCCGTCCGAAGCTGGAGGAGGTCCACTGGACTCCGACGCAGGCCGAGGCGGTGGCGCTTTTGGAAGACGCCGACACCCTCGCCGCGCAGGGCCGCTATGGAGAGGCTGCGCATCTGCTGCTCCGGCGCAGCGTGCGCCAGATTTCCGACGCGCGGCCCGACTGGCTCCATCCCGCCAGCACCGCGCGCGAGATCGCCGTGCTGCCGATGCTGCCCGAGAGCGGCCGCAGCGCCTTCGCCGTGATCGCCGGGCGGGTCGAGCGTGCCCTCTTCGCGCTCCGCGACCTCGACGCGCAGGACTGGACCGCCGCCCGCACCGCTTATGCGCAGTTCGCGCAAGTCGAGCTTCGGGCATGAACGTGAAGACGAAAGGCGTTGCCGTGGGCGCCAATCCGTTCTCGCTCTGGGCGGTGCTGGCGATCGTGGTGCTCGGCGCGCTGCTGTTCGTGGCGCTGCTGTGGATGATCGGCACCGGCATCGGCATGGGCACCGCCAACGACGGCAAGGCGCATGCGGAGGGCAAGGGCCTCAACGGCTATGCGGCGATGGCCGACTACCTCGAACGGCGCGGCTTCGCGGTCGAGGCGACGCGCAATCCTGCGGCACTCAAAAGGCCGGGACTTCTGGTGCTCACCCCGCCCGCGATCATCAAGGGCAAGGAGATCGACAAGATCGTCAGCGCCCGGCGCTCGATCGGGCCGACGCTGGTGATCGCGCCCAAGTGGCAGCCGATGCCGCCGATCCGCGAGCAGCGCGACAAGGCGAAGAAAGGCTGGGTGCGCCTCGGCGGCGAAAGCACGCTGGACTGGCCGGGCTTCCTCGACGAACTGACGCTGAGCGACGAGACCTTGCCGAAAGCGCAGGCGGGCTGGCGGGCCAACGGGATTTCCGGGACGCTGCCGACCGGCACCGTGCAGGCGGGCAAGGGCGAGGGGCTGGTGCCGCTTGCCGTCAGCCGCGACGGCAAGCTGGTGCTGGCGGGCTTCATGGACGACGGTGGCCGCTACGACGGCCTCGACGCGATGGCGCAGGACGGCCAGCACTATATCGAGGGCGAGGACTACGACGAGGGCCGCTATCCGGTGGTCATGGTGTTCGAGCCGGACCTCCTCGACAACTACGGGATGGCCCGGATCGAGAGCGCGCAGCTGGCCGAGGCTCTGGTGCGCGCCACCGGGGTCAGGCCGGGCGGCGCTGTCGTGTTCGACATGACCCTGCCCGGCTACGGCCATGCGCAGAACCTGCTGACGCTCGCCTTCACGCCGCCGTTCCTTGCCGCGACGCTGTGCCTGTTGCTGGCGGCGGTGGCGGTGGGCTGGCGCGCGTTCCTGCGCTTCGGGCCGCCGCTGGTGCCCGAGCGGGCCATCGCCTTCGGCAAGCGCGCGCTGGTGAGCAATGCCGCCGGGCTGGTGCGCCGTACGCGCCGTTTCCACCTGCTCGGCCCGCCTTACGCCGACCGCGCGCGGGAACGGCTGGTCGCGGCGCTGGCCCTGCCGCGCGGCGTGGATGCCGAGCACACCGACGCCGCCATCGACCGGGCGCTTGCCACGCGCGGGGCTGATGGTGAGCCCTTCTCCGTGATCGCCGCCCGCCTCCATGCGGCCGGGCGTTCGCACGATCTCCTCAAGGCCGCGCGCGATCTCCACGCGCTCGAAAGGACGCTGACCCGATGACCGAGACTGCACCCGATATCGCACAAGTAGGCGCGCTCGCGCAGGCGATCCGCGCCGAAGTGGGCAAGGGCGTGATCGGGCAGGCCGAGACGATCGAGCACCTGCTGATCGCGCTGATGTCGCGCGGCCATGTGCTGCTGGAGGGACCTCCGGGGACCGCCAAGACATTCCTCGCGCAGTGCTTCGCCGCCACCCTCGGCCTTGATTTCGGGCGCATCCAGTTCACGCCGGACCTGATGCCGGGCGACATTCTCGGCTCCAACCTGTTCAACTTCCAGACCAGCCAGTTCACACTGACGCACGGCCCGATCTTCTGCGACCTGTTGCTGGCGGACGAGATCAACCGCACCCCGCCCAAGACGCAGGCGGCGCTGCTCGAAGCGATGCAGGAGCGCCGCGTGACGCTGGACGGCACCGCGCATCCGCTGCCGCCGCACTTCACCGTGGTCGCGACGCAGAACCCGATCGAGAGCCAGGGCGTCTACCCGCTGCCCGAGGCGCAGCTCGATCGCTTCCTGTTCAAGGTTCTGGTCGATTATCCCAGCGCCGAGGAGGAGCGCCGCATCGTCGCGCGCTATGGCGAGAATCGCGGTGCGCCGACACCGGCGGAGGTGGGCATCGTCACGGTCACGACCCCTGCGCAGCTGGAAGCGGTGACGCGGGCGGTGGCCTCGGTGAAGCTGGCGGACAGTGTCACCGACTACATCGTGCGCCTCGTTCGCGCGACGCGCGAGTCTGCGGACCTGTCGAGCGGTGCCTCCCCCCGCGCCGCCGTGCTGCTGGCCGGTGCCGCCCGCGCCCGCGCCGCGCTCGATGGGCGCGACTACGTGGTGCCCGATGATGTGAAGGCACTGGCGACTTCGGTGCTGCGCCATCGCCTGCTGCTCAGCCCGGCGGCCGAGATCGAGGGCAAGCAGGTCGAGGCGCTGGTCGCCCACCTGGTCGAGCAGACCGACGCGCCGCGCTGATCCGGTGAAGTTTGCCTTCGCCCCGATAGTCCCGGCGGCCCGCGCGGCGGTGACGCTGGCGGCGATCGCCCCGGTCGCGCTGGTGATCGCGGCGGCGAGCCCGGACTTGTGGGTGATCGCGCCGGTCGCGGGGCTCGCCGTGCTGGTGCTGGTGGTGATCGATGCACTGCTTGGCGGCCGGGTCGCGGACCTTCGGGTTACGGTGCCCGGCGACGTCGAAGTCGGCGCCGAGGGCCGGATGGAGGCCGATGTCGCGCTGCGCTCCGGCAGCCCCTCGCGCGCGGAACTGGCGCTGGAGTGCGACCCGCGCCTCGCACCGGGCGGGCGGCTGGTGTTTCCGCTGATCGCCGGTGATGGCGGCTGTCGCGGCTCCGGCACTTTCACGCCCTCGCGTCGCGGCACCGGCAAGGTCACCCGCGCATGGCTGCGCTGGACCGGGCCGCTGGGCCTCGGCGCGCGGCAGTTGGCGGGGACTCTGGATGAGACGGTGCGGGTCTGGCCCAACGTCGCCGCCGTGCGCTCCCCCACGCTGCAGACGTTCCTCAAAGATGCTCAGTACGGCCTGCTCGCCCGCCGCATCCGGGGTGAGGGTACGCAGTTCGAATCGCTCGCCGAGTACCAGCCCGGCATGGATCGCCGCCGGATCGACTGGAAATCGTCGGCCCGCCACGTGCACCTCTATGCCAAGGAATACGAGGTCGAGCGCAACAACCAGATCGTCTTCGCCTTCGACTGCGGGCAGGCGATGTGCGAGCCGATCGCCGGGATGCCCCGCCTCGATCGCGCGGTCTCGGCGGCCCTGGCGACCGCTTTCGTGGCGCTCAAGGGCGGCGACCGGGTCTCGCTGTTCGGCTTCGCTTCGCGGCCCGAGGTGGCGACGCCCTTCGTCACCGCCAGCAGCGAGTTCCACCGCCTACAGCGCGCGGCGGCGGGGCTGGAGTACCGCATGGAAGAGCCCAACTTCACCCTTGCGCTGGCGACGCTCGCGGGAAGGCTGCAGCGCCGCTCGCTGATCGTGATCTTCTCCGACTTCTCCGACCCCACCAGCGCCGAACTGATGATCGAAAGCATCGGGCGGCTGGTGTCGCGCCATGTCGTCCTGTTCGTGACGATGGCGGACGAGGAACTGGAGACGCTGTCCACCGCCGAGCCCGACGACATGGAAGTGCTGTCGATGGCGGTCGCCGCCGATGGCCTGCTGCGCCAGCGCGCGCTCGTCACCCGGCGGCTGCGGCAGATCGGCGTCGATGTGATCGAGGCGCCGTGGCGGCAGGTCGGCACCCGGCTGATCGATGCCTACCTGGCCATCAAGGGTTCGGGAGCGATCGGATGAACGCGATATCGAATGCCGCCATCGAAAGCGCCGCGCTGCGCTCCGACCGCTTCCGGCTGGAGCGCGAGGCGGACTGGCAGCGCCTTGAAAACATCGTCGTGCGCATGGAGAAGGGGCGCCTGCGCGGCATCTCGGACGAGGACCTGCTGGCGCTGCCCGGCCTCTATCGCACCGTCGCCTCCAGCCTCTCCATCGCGCGCGAGACTTCGCTCGACGCGGCGACGCTGGGCTATCTGGAATCGCTGGTGCAGCGGGCGTGGTTCGTGGTCTACGGCCCGCGCTCGTCGTTGTGGGAGTGGTTGCGCGGGTTCCTCGGCGGCGGCTGGAGCCGGGCGGTGCGCGGCATCGGCTTCGAGATCGGGATCGCCCTGCTCGTCATGGTGGCGGGCGCGGTGGTCGGCTGGCTGCTCGTTTCGCACGATCCCGAATGGTACTTCGCCCTGATGGGCCGGGAGATGGCGGGCGAGCGCGTCCCCGGCGCCAGCGCCGAAGCGCTGCGCGGCACGATCTTCGGCAATACCGAGAAGACGGGCATGAGCATTTTCGCTGCCCAACTGTTCAGCAATAATGCGCAAGTCTCGATCCTCGCCTTTGCGCTCGGTTTCGCGCTCGGAATTCCGTCGCTGTTGCTGCTGGTTCACAATCTGGCCGGGCTGGGGGCGATGGGGTGGGTCTACTGGAAGGCGGGGCTGCTGCTCGACTTCGCGGGGTGGATCAGCATCCACGGCACGACCGAGCTGTTCGCGATCCTGCTCTCGGGCGCGGCGGGGCTGCATGTCGGGCGCGCGATCGCCTTTCCCGGGAACCGCCCGGTGCTGACCGCGACCGCCGAGGCTGGGCGCCGCGCGGCGGTGGTGATGGTCGGGGTGGTGCTGATGCTCGTCGTCGCCGCGCTGCTGGAAGGCTTCGCGCGCCAGCTGGTCGACCAGACGCCCGCGCGCCTTGCGGTCGGCGGGTTCATGCTGCTGGCGTGGAGCGCCTACTTCTTCGCCTATCGCGGGAGGGCCGGGCGATGAAGCGCCGGGTCAACCGTGCGCGCACCAGCAAGCAGCGCGTGCTCGTGACGCCGGAGGGCATCACGTTGCCGGTCACCGTGGCGGGGCGCGGCGCGCGCGTGGGGGCGCTGATCCTCGACCTGCTCATCATCGTCATGCTGATAATCGGCACCTCGATCGCGCTGATGCAGATCGCGGGCGGGGCGGCGCAGATCGCGCAGGCGGTCGACGGCAAGGGCGCGGGCGCGCAGGCGCTGCAGTTCCTTATCGTCGTGTGGATCGTGGCGATGTTCCTGTTCCGCAACGCCTACTTCCTCTACTTCGAACTAGGGCCAAGGGGCGCGACGCCGGGCAAGCGCATGACCGGCATCCGCATCGCCGCGCGCGACGGCGGCCGCCTCACCGCCGAGATGGTGATCGCCCGCAACCTCCTGCGCGACATCGAGATGTTCCTGCCGATCCCGCTCATCGCCATGGCGGGGCCAGACAACGGCATGGCCTGGCTGGCGGCGGCGGGGTGGCTGGCGATCTTCCTGCTGTTCCCGCTGTTCAACCGCGACGCCCTGCGCGCGGGCGACGTGATTGCGGGAAGCTGGGTGCTCGAACGCCCGAAGCAGAAGCTGGAGGCGGCGATGACGACCTCCGAAGCGCCGGTGGCCGAGCGCTTTCAGTTCCGCTTCGAGGATCACGAACTGGCGGTCTACGGCGAATTCGAGCTGCAGGCGCTGGAGCGCGTGCTGCGCGAGGACCGGACCGACGCGGTCGAGACGGTCTACCAGACCATCGCCGAGAAGATCGGCCGCAACGACGGCTGGGGCGCGGAGCGGCGCTTCCTCTCGGACTACTACACCCAGTTGCGGGCGCGGCTGGAAGCAGGCATGCGCATGGGACGCCGCAAAGCCGACAAGCATTCTGGCGGATAGGGTTCTTGTCTCTCTTCCTTCGCCCCCATACGCCGTCATTGCGAGCGTAGCGAAGAAATCCAAGGCGGACTTGAACTGCCCTGGATTGCTTCGCTACGCTCGCAATGACGAATGAGAAGATGGAACCCGTGACAATCGACCTGCGCATCGTCCCCGACGACCTCAGCTCAGAGGCGGTGCTGGCGCTGCTCCAGTTCCACCTCGACGAGATGCACCGCTGGTCCCCGCCCGAGAGCGTCCACGCCATGCCCGCAGCGCGCCTGCGCCAGCCGGACGTCACGTTCTTCTCCGCATGGGACGGCGATGTGCTGGCGGGCTGCGGCGCGATCAAGCACCTTTCCGAAAGCCACGGCGAACTCAAGTCGATGCGCGCCGCGCCCGAGTATCGCGGCCGGGGCGTGGGCAAGGCGCTGCTGCTGAGGCTGCTGGAAGAGGCGAGAGCGCGCGGCTACGCCCGTGTCAGCCTCGAGACCGGGCGGCCCGAGCCGTTCCATCCGGCCCACGGCCTCTACCGCGCGCACGGCTTCGTCGAGTGCGCGCCTTTCGGGGACTACGTCTCCGATGATTTTTCGATCTGCATGACCAAGGAACTGTAATGGAGCTTCGTACCGCCAACCCCGCCGATGCCGCCGCGCTGGCGCGTCTGGGCACCGACAGCTTCGTCGCCAAGTTCGGCCACCTCTACGTGCCGGACGACCTGGCGAACTTCCTTGCCGGCTCGCACAGCGAGGCCAAGGTGGCGAAGGAGATCGCCGACCCCGCGATGCGGGTGATGCTGGCGGAGCGGGACGCGCACCTGCTCGGCTACTGCAAGCTGGTGATGGCCTGCGGCTGGCCCGAACATGCGCGGTCAGGGAACGTGATCGAACTCAAGCAACTCTACACCGCGCCCGAGGCGACCGGGCAGGGCATCGGCGCGGCGCTGATGGACTGGGCGCTGACGGAAGCGGCGGCCTTCGGGGCGGGCGAGGTCCAGCTCTCGGTCTATTCCGACAACCCCGGGGCGCAGAAATTCTACGCGCGCTACGGGTTCGAGAAAGTCGCCGACATTCATTTCATGGTCGGCGAGCAGCGGGACGAGGAGTTCCTGTTCGCGAAGGTTCTTTAAGGCTCCTCCCTGTCGCGAAGCGATGGGAAGGGGGACCGCCCGCGTAGCGGGTGGTGGAGGGGGCGAACCCCTCCGTCAGCGCTTCGCGCTGCCACCTCCCCATTCCTGCGGAACAGGGAGGATCAAAACCACTTCAACCGCCTGAGCAGCGCGATCTCCACGCCCAGGATCGCCGCGCAGATGCCGACGATGATCCAGAAGCCGTGCGATCCCTGCTCCGCCAGCGGAATGTCGCCGACGTTGATCCCCAGCAAGCCGGTGATGAAGGTCAGCGGCAGGAACACCCCAGCCACCACCGCCAGCACATACTGCGTGCGCTGGCTGTTCGCGGCGGCTCGGGCGCGGATGTCGTCCTGCAGCACGACCGCCGATTCCTTGCTGATGTCGAGGTCGTCGAGATAGCGGCGCAGGCGGGCGATCGATTCGGCGATCTCGCGCCGGTCGTGGTCCTCGAACCAGCCGG
>Ga0308159_1001183_pt1 | contig 41254 bp, 54 predicted proteins | sample PhyCR1_FD_201040 | JGI IMG/M metagenome (GOLD analysis project Ga0308159, IMG submission 201040) | Phyllosphere microbial communities from UC Gill Tract Community Farm, Albany, California, United States - DLSLC.R1 | ecosystem: Host-associated > Plants > Phyllosphere > Unclassified | place: USA... | reverse complement strand
CGATAATGATTAATAAACCAAGTAAAATAGTCGGAATTTTATAAAATTGAGATAAATTTATGAAGTTATTATATAAAAGCTGGTGCGCCCGGCGCGCTCACGAAACGCAACATAAAGTAATGTTTTAAAACAGTTAAATATTATGTGTTGTGTGATCATACCGTATAACTTACCGTAAAAACTCAAAATGCCTAAAATTGTACCTGCTTTGACAGACTCAAAGATAAAGTCTGAAATCTCAAAACATAGGAAAGAAGTTGAGAAAAAGATTCTCAAGCTTTCAGATGGTAGTGGATTATACCTTTTAATCGATAAGAATGGTGGCACTTCTTGGCGATTTGACTACACACGACCAATTATTAAGAAGCGAAACACTATATCTATTGGTTCATATCCTGAAATTACTTTAGCTATTGCACGTCAATATAGAGAAGAATTTAGAAGTCAAATTGCACAAAATATTGATCCGGTCGAACAGCGTAAACGTGAAGCTCAGGTCAAAAAAAGAAATCTCACATCTACTTTTTCCGCCGTTGCGGATGAGTTCCGATTAACAGAGGAAATTACTGAACGCACGAAACAAAGAAATAAGGCGATTTGGGAGAAACTTTATTTAAGTATTGGCTCAATACCAGTTTCTGAAATAACCGCATTACAAGTGCTTGATGCCTGTAGATTGTATGAAAATCAAGGAAAATATGACTCGGCAAAACGAATGCGTTCAAAAGCAAGTCAAGTCTTTAAATATGCAATTGTTTTGGGACTTTGCCAATACAATATTGCTGATCAAATATCAGGGATTTTAAAATCTGGCACCGTTAATCACTACGCAGCTATTACAGATGAAAAAAGATTAGGGCAATTACTTTTAGATTTATCAGAACCAAATTTAAATGGTTCTATCATTGTCTATTATGCAACTTTAATATTGCCTTATGTTTTTGTTCGCCCTGGTGAATTGCGCTGGGCAGAATGGGAAAAAATTGATTTAGATAAAGGACTTTGGGCTTATACACCTCCAAAAACCCAAAATAAAACTCACTTAGAACATGTAGTACCTTTAGCAACACAAGTCGTTGCACATCTAAGAGAGCTTTATAAATTAACTGGTAGTCAAAAGTATGTCTTCGCCTCTATGACAAAAGGCAAACCTGTTATTAGTGAATCAACTATTAATAAAAGGCTTAAGAATTTTGGATTCGCGAACGGTGAAACAACTGGGCACGGTTTACGTGCAACAGCACGAACATTGTTAGATGAAGTTCTCAATTATCCAATTGAGCGAATAGAAATGCAGTTAGCCCATCAGGTAAAGGACATGCATGGTAGGGCATACAACCGTACAAAATATTTAAAAGAACGTACTGAGATGATGCAGGCGTGGGCGGATTATCTAGATAAATTAAGAGAAGATGCGAGATTAGATCTCAGCAACTAATATATAAAAAAGGCCTTATTTAAATAAGGCCTGAATATTTTCTTTGTATTTTTCGTAAAGTTCTTTTGGAAGCTCAACTCTTGTTGAGCCTCCCAACTTAACTTTTTTAAGTTCACCTGAATCAAACATTCTATATATTGTTGTCTTAGATAAACTTGTGACCTGAATAGTTTGGCTGACAGTTAATAACATTTCACTGCTCCTTACATTCTGACTTATTCCAATGTTCTAACTTGGCTTCATAAGCATCTTTAGCTTCAATTAGGTCCACACGTTCCTTCAATGCCTTCTTCAAATCACTAATCTTTACAGTATTGGGCATTCTGCTTGAATAATAACTACCAGTTGATTCACTGTAATATTCGGCATTATAAACAACATTATTTATCACTCTTGTTGCTCTACCTATTCCAAATAAGCCTATAAATCTATGAGCATTCATCCCTCAGCTCCCGATTCGCTTTCACCCAACTTAATACAGCCTTCTTCTGGTAAGTCTGCATACCAACAGTAGTATCCTGCACCGTCATAACCGTCTTCGAGCCATTTGATAGTCATTTCGGTTTCCATCTGGAATTGATCTTTCTCACCATCTGGCGCACCAAAATCAAAGGCTTTTTTTAGTGCAGCACACGTTAAAGTGACACTAGGGGTGCGAGTATCTGGCACCACCTGAGCTTTGGCAATATTTAACTCAGTAAACATTCGCTCAACGATCTCAGTAAATGAACTTCCTTCCATATCTCGATCAGCAGCAAAATTGCAAAGTTTATGAATTGTATTTAGCCCATGAATTTCGATTGTTTCAGGATTAGTACTCATTCTTGATCTCCCGTTTTCACACATTCCATTAATTGTGTTTTGAGGGTGAATAAATCTGCCTTGGTCTTTCTTTGCAAATGCTGGAACTTATTATTTAAGTTCTTCAATTGCTTCATTTGATCAGCAGAATCAATCGTTCCCATTAAACGTTCAGGTGCTATCAGAATTGATTTGCCATTTTCAACATCAGTGCAAGAATAGAAGCATCTATCAATTTCCATGATTTTTAGTAACTTCGGAACAATGATTGAGTTTGAGTATTTAGAGCGAACAACGGCAAACTTACCAATCAAGTCTTTGTTAAGTATTTTTTTAATTACCGGCTTCTTATGCATTGCTTAGCCCCTGAATAGATTTTCTAAAAGCCGAAACCACTTGCTTCATTTCATCTTCGGTACGCCATGCTCCGAATTGAATAGCTTCAACGTCCATTTGTTTTCCATCATGCAATTTCATTGCATAGCCAGTATCTCTACAGCTATTTATGTAAAAGTAATCTTCACCCACTTTAGGCTCAAAAGGAGCAGGTATGCCTAACTCAAGCTTGATGGTTTTCGGTTTGAGGCGTAGCTTGAATAAACCACCAATAACTTGCTCAATGTTCAAGCCCAAACAATTAACCCAACCATGTTTATCATGCTCAAATTCAACCTCTTTACCATCAGCCAAAGCTCTCAACGCATCAACCCAGCTAATCAAGCCTTGGTCTTTTTCTACTTTGCCTTTAGGCTCTAAGCCAGCTGTATTTATGCTTACAGCTCGACTCTTATCCCAAATCTTCAAGCGCTCCCCAAATACATAAAAGACATCATTACAAGTTTTATAGAGGTTTAAATGACCCAGACTATCTGAAATAAATAAACTGTAATTTCCATCATTAGGATCGTTACGATTCAACACGACCATATCTTTTAGCTGCTCTGTGTTGATTACCTTGGCATCACCATCAAACCCGCAGAAATATTCATGCTCTTGTGGGCGAATATAGAGAGAAATAGGATAGGTAAATGGATGCTCAATTCTTGCTTCATTAATGAAATTCCATTTAAAACCTATACTAATTAATAGTTTTTGAATTTCTTCACTAACTTTTTTATTGGCAACATCCAACTTATAAATTGTGAAATTATCCATGAGCCGACTCCTTTAGTTGAACAACAAAATCAACAGTAGGAGCAGGGATAAATACAGACGGTGGTAACTCAACAGCTAGACCAGCCCGTTTAATTAATTCCCAAACAAGTTTTCCTTCCGCCGTAATACGCATACAACCATAATTTTTGTCGTGTGCTTCTTCTTGCGGTACTTGCTCAATAAGGCCCTTCTCTACAAGGACTTGAGAGCTTCGAGAAGGGGTATAAATAAATTGCTCATGGCAAGCATAAAATTTTAATGCATCAATTTGGCGGCGACTTAAATTTAAGTTAAATGCGCCGCTAGTGACGTAATCTATAAAAGCATTGTTTACTGTATTCATTGTGATTTCCAAATTGTTTATTAATCTCTGTCTATGCAGCGGTAGCCGTTGAAATTGAATGTCACCCAGCGCTTACAATCGCCTAGCGGGTAATAGACATATTCAGGACCACTGAAAATAGATTTAGATTTACGTGCCTGTTTTGCCTTCTCAGTTACATAGCTTTTTTTGCTTGATGGTTGAGAGAGGTTTATTTTTGAGCCGGTAAAAGTGCGTTTAGTTGAAGCTTTAACTCCTGCCGTAGAGCTCTTTGCTTCCGCTTCTTTTGTGCAGCTTGTAAAGATCAGTACACAGAAAATTAAAATTACTAATTTCATTTACTAATCCTAGTTAATTTATAAAAATCCCCTAATCGGCAGATGGTGGGGAACCCATCATGGAAACGGTTGCCTGACGATTTCACTTCCTAGTTACTCATTCACGTCAAAACCTGCATGTTTCAACGGTTGATAAGAGGCCTATCTTTTCACTATTTCTACATCGTCTAAGTAGGTACAGGCTGATCCACCATGCTTACAGCCAAGCAAACATCCTTGTTAGTGCACGTAAGAACCTTTAAACGGTGCCTTCCAAAATAGTTACAGCTGTAGATACACCAGGATGGAACACTTGAAGTTCTTCATCATTAACGGTTGTAGTAACTGTTTTTCCGTTACGGATGTAATCAATGGTATCTTCCATTGATTTTTCGATAGCTTTTTCCAGTTGATCTAAGTCATACCAGAAGACGATAGTGCCGCCGTTAATGCGATAACGGAAACGGGCAGGAAGTAAGTAAGCATTGCCGCCACGGTGGACCTGAACACCAAATTTAATAGTTTCAGGAATTGTTAATTTACCTTCACGGCCTGCCGTAGCTTCAATAGATTCGTTATACGTTAAGGTAACTTCCCCATTGTTTGTGCGAACACCTGATTTAAAGTCAACTTTTGTGTTAGCTGATAAGGTTTGAACAATTTCATAGAGTTCAGCTGCAACAGGCTCCGCAATATGGGGCATGATGTCTTCAAGGAATAAGGCAAATTCTGTTTGTGAGAATTTATTACCTGAATTTTTTTCAATTTTTTGAAATTCAGTTGTTTTATGTACTGTGAAATTAGCAATATGGTCACAATGGCGTTGGTTTGCATTGCTGTTATAGCCACTAACCGGAACAGCTTCATGGTAATCAAGTACAGCTTTAACACGGCCATTTAAGACATCAACAAAAATGACAGAATTTACATCACTAAAGCGATTTACATAACCAATAAAGTCTTTGGCAGTGTGTAAATTTACACTTTGCTTAAGATTAACAGGGCGTTCTAAAAGTTCATCAAATTCGTGAACATGATTACCTTCTGGCACGATAACAAAAGGTACAGCACCAATTGTTTTTTGAGCTAATTTCAAACCAGACAGACCAAGTTGGTAAGCTGTTTCAATGTTATTGTTAAGTTCGGTCATGAGACACCTGTATTAGTTAAGAGTTTTGAAAGTTTGTTTTTGATCAGTTGGAATAGATTTCAAATCAACCGGACCAGATTCAGAAACTTGTTCAAGTTTCAGTTTTTGTTGACGAGGGTCTTCGCGTACTAATTGCTGATCGCCGTCAGTGAAAAGAACAGTAGGTTCTTTATCAAACTTAGGTAATGTGGATTTCACATCATCCATAATTTTGTAGGTGCCACGGCCGTTAGGCTTAATCGTCAAGCTAACAGTTACTTTTGAAACTTTACCTGTATCGTTTGACGCTTGGAGAGCTTCAGAAAGAAGGTCATCAAGCTGGGCTAAAGTGTCGCCGTGTTGCAAATTACCAAGTGTCTGGCAAAAGGAAGTCTTTTTAGCTGTCATGTCATTTACTCCAATAACTGCTATTTCATCAATTTGTGGTGTTGAAGCTTCTTGCGTAAGGTTCCACGGTTGATACCGAGCACTTCAGCAGCTTCTGTTTGATTACCGCGTGTTTGAATTAACACTGCATTGAGCAATGGCTTTTCAAATTTATCGAGAGCAACTTGATAGGCATTGCCACGGTTTTTGCTAAAAAACTCTACAGGCAAGCTTGAAACTTCATTTTCTTGAGGCTGAGCTATGGTCATTCTTCGTCATCCTCTTCGTCAGTTGAGTAGCCTTTTAGCTCTAAAGCTAAGGCATCTTTGTCTTCAGGAAGCGAAGCACGGTCACTTTGTAGCTCACCGTCTTTGTATTCTTTGATAAACCAAAAGTTATAGCCTTCATCGAATGCTTTAACTGTGCATGTAAGTTTGAATTGAGCAATCCATTTTTCTAAAACAGGGGTAGGGCTTGCCCATGCGCTATCAAATTGGATAACATTTTCTGATACTGAAATATCGTAAGCATTCCACTTAGTTCCCCAGTTTTCATTTGACCATTCATACCAAGTTTTATGACCATAGGTATCAACGTTTGAAATAACTGTTTGACCGAGTTTTAAAAGCTCTTCACGTTTTTCTTGTGATTCACCAACATAGCCATAAGCCCGTTCTAAATCTCTTTTTGCTATTTCACTTTTTGTATCAAACCAACCATCTTCATAATATTTTTCAATTTGATCTTGGCTAAGCTCAGATTTCTCACCATTTGCTAATGCATAGGCAAGGGCAAAATCTGTAATTGAACCAGAACCAATATGTAGAGAATCAGGCATTGGAATAATTTTTCCAAAATCAAAAGCTCTTTCATCACCCTTCATAAATGCCACTGCTTCCATTGCATTAGGTGAAGTAATTTCAATTTTATTCGTTACATGATTTGGCATGATTTAAACTCCCGCTGCCCATTTTGCTGCAAACACGCCACAGATGGCCCAAACTGCTAAACCAGCGGAAAGGAAGCCCAACATTTTTATTGTTGCTATAGCATTAGCTTTGACGCGTGCAGTCCATGGCACTTTTTGTTCTTCCGCCGTAGGGTGACGGTGGAGAATCGGAGTCGTTTGACTCTGAATAGATTTTTGTTTCATAATCACCTCGTTAATTAAAAAAGCTCTGCTTGTGTTTGGTCGCCTTGCAGGGCTTTTTACTGTCTACGAGATGAAATTTAGCAGCAGCTAAAAGTTTTAGCAATATGTATTGCTAAAATAATTTACGGCAATTTAGCAAATAATTGATTTTGTATAAAATTTAGATATAAAAAAAGCCTGCATATTTAGCAGGCTGTAAATTGTAATTTTTGTATCTATATGTCACCACCACGCCAAGCAAGATGCGCAACTATTTGAATATTATCTAATTCCTCTTTTGCTAGATACTCATCAGGAAATAAATCTTTATTTGGGTTGTCACTTACAATCCTTAAACCACCATCCTTTACGATCTTAAAAAGACGTTTGATTCGTAATTCATTATTGGCAATAAAGGCATAAACATTACCAGTAATTACTTGTTGATAGGTCTTGATAGAAACATTTGCTAAAAGGATATTATTACTTTCAATTGTAGGGGACATACTCTCACCATCACCAGTCATTACAGCTGAACAACCGAATTTTGGTGATATACCTTTACTTCGCAACCAAGACTCACGAAATACTAATCCACCCTTAATGAGCTCATTCTCATTTGTATAACCTAAGCCACAAGCTCCTTTTACATCAAACTGAGGAACAAGAACAAATTCAGATGGATCAACGGATTCCATTGAATATTCATTGCCTAAATTACTGATATGGTTTGCACTTGGTCTAAGTATTCCATTCTCCATAACACCATCTTGAAGTACCGGTTCACCCATTGGCACATCAAAAGCATATGGTTTAAGTTTGAAAAACTCTTCAAGACTTCTTGCCTTAGTGTCGTCTATAAATCTTTCTCCACTTTTTAGTTGAGAAATATAAGAACCATTAGTAAGGCCCATTGCTTGAGCCATTTCTTTTTGGTTCTTATAACTATTGTCTGCCAACAGTTTGTCGACCATATAGACAAAATTCTTTCGTCTGATTTCTTTAATTTCCATAGCCAACATAATTTATAAAACCATTTAGCAAATTGTAACTTTTTTAGTAAAAAACTGCGAATTTATGTATTGCTAAAACATTTAGCTACTGCTAAATTATCCGTAGATTTTAGCAATGAGTTTTAGCAATGCAGAAACTGACATTAAAACAATACTTCTCTTCTTTATCTGAAGAACAGCAAGTTTCTTTTGCCACGGCCTGCAAAACAACAACTGGGCAAATCAAACAAATTATGTATGGCAACCGCCCATGTAATCCAAGTTTAGCTATCGACATTGATCGGGAGAGTAAAGGGCAGGTTCGCTGTGATGATCTATGTCCTGATACCGATTTTGACTACTTACGCCGTACAACAAAGCAAAAGCGAACTGCTTAAACCCATTATTCACGGTTAGCAAATGTGCGTAAACGTGAAAATTATCAAGGATTCACATATGAGTGAAATTAATTTAAGTCGAGAAGCTCAAGCAGCTCTCTATAAAACGGTTCACCAGTCACCTGGTATTACGCCAACTGAAATTGCTGACATGTTGGGCGATTCTCACAAATCGGTTTTGAACTATGCAAACCCGAACATGGAAAACCACTTGCCTAGCTTAAAAAAAGTTGAGGCCATGATTAATTACACGCAAAACCCTGCACTCATAAAAGTATGGGCGCATCAATTGGGTTTTGTATTGGTGCCGGTAGGGTGTGATGGTGCTAAGCACAATGAAATGTCAATTTTAGAGGCATTACTTCAAAACAATGTGGCTAATGGTTTGGCTAATCAAAAAATTGCGGAAGTTTTAGAAGACAACATTGTGACTACGCAAGAGTACGAAGAAGCTCATTCTATTTTTCAAAAAATTATTGAGTGCGTAACGGCGGCAGATAAGGGACTTCAAAAGCTGGCAAAGAGTCGTATTCCCGTTGACCTAGAAAAGCAAAAAGCCTGATCGGCAAATCAGACTTTTTAGTATTTCATTTAATTTGGAAATCACAATGAATACAAAAACTAATCTATCACAACATCCTTGTGAAAACAAATGTAGCAAATTTGCGGAAGGTGATTTTGTAGTTTTCACTAATGACATTAGAAATGATGATGTTCATCAAATCGATGCATTTCAACCCTCTGAATATTATTGGTTGACGACAGGTGAAATTGTTCACAAAGACAATATTCGTTTAGCTACACCTATTGAGATTGAAACTAAACAACGCACTCCAGTTGATGTTTTAAAGCACTTCAAACGTGCTCAAAAAGCTCAAGGGGAGGTTTCTTAAATGGAAAAGTTCACTTTCAATAATCTTGGTAAACATCAAGACGGTTGGGCAACTATATATATCGAGCCTAACAATACCTTCAGTGAATGTGGTGGCCGTATTATTGTGATACTTGAGGATTATGTAGGCACAGCATTTTTTAGTCACTGTGGAACAAAGACCTTTCAAGAGTTCATTGCTAAAACTAGCTCTGGCTATTTGATGGGCAAATTATTCAATCAGAATAATCAAATTCCTGATTTAATTTTCATAGAAGATGGGGATGAAATTCTTGAACTTATTGAACGTGAGAAGTACGGAGAAATAAAGCTAGCAAGGGAATATGGTGATGAATCTTTATCAAAAGATGCATTAAGAAACCTTCATAATGCTTTGTCTGGTGAACAATTTGATACAGCAGGTGAACTATATCGTCACTTAGATTCAGATGCGCAAGAAACTATGGATAGCTTATTTGGTGAAGAGTGGGGATTTGACAGCACACTAAAAAAAGAAAATCCAAAGTATATTTACGTCAAATCAATGGTGAGTTCAATCATTGCCGAGTTTAAGAAATTAAATGAGGTGGTGGCATGAATAAAATTCTATTTGGTGATTGCCGTGCTCTGATGTCAAAAATGATTGAAGAAGGCTCAAAAGTTCAAACTTGTATTACTTCACCACCATATTTTGGATTACGTGATTACGGTGTAGATGGCCAACTTGGTCTAGAAAATACTGTAGATGAATACGTTCAAAATATGGTTGAAGTTTTTCGCTTAGTCCGAGAGCTGCTGCATGATGATGGAACGCTTTGGTTAAATCTTGGTGATAGTTATGCCGGTTCCGGCCGTGGTATGACACGTACAGGATTAAATGATGGAAAAAATCCAAAAACAAAAGGTTTAGTTTTACCAAAACAAAATGCAGCTCAATCAAATCTTAAACCTAAAGATTTGATAGGTATTCCTTGGAAAGTTGCCTTTGCATTGCAAGCAGATGGTTGGTACTTGCGCCAAGATATTATTTGGCACAAACCTAATCCTATGCCTGAGAGCATTACAGATCGCTGCACAAAAGCTCATGAGTATATTTTCTTATTTAGTAAATCACGTAAATATTATTTTGATCATATAGCTATTAAAGAACCAGTTGCTGAAAGTTCTATCAAAAGACTATCTCAAAATATTGACCAGCAAAATGGTAGTACACGCGCCGTTGGAAAATCCAATGGTCCAATGAAAGCTGTTTACTCGAGATCTTCACGAGATAGTTTTAAAAGAACTAATAGCAAGAGAGCTGCTGTTATTCCAAATCAAAGCTATGCCACTCACCGCTCAGAGCGCTCAGAAAGCGATTATGACTTGCTGACTAGAAATAAACGTAGTGTTTGGCAGGTTTCTACTAAACCCTACAAGGGTGCGCATTTTGCAACTTTTCCAATCGATTTAATTGAGCCATGCGTATTAGCAGGATCTCGAGTAAATGATGTTGTTTTTGATCCTTTCATGGGAAGTGGAACAACCGCAGCCGCTGCATTAAGAAATCAGCGACTTTATTTAGGGTGCGAACTTAATCCTGAATATGAATCTTTGCAAGTTGAAAGACTAAATTTCTTCAGCAAAGACCCCTTGCAAGCCCCTTCGAAGGAGATAAACCGTGCGTGATTATGGGAAAGTCTCTCCACACTTTTGGACCGGTTCAACTGGCAAGAAATTGCGCAAGTGTCCTGACTCGATTGTTGTGGCTATGTACTTGATGACATGTCCTCATGCAAACATGCTCGGCCTTTATTACATGCCTCTTTTATATGTAGCTCATGAAACTGGTTTGGGCTCAGAAGGGGCTAAAAAGGGGCTTCAATGGGCATGTGAAGCAGGCTTTTGCAGTTATGACGAAGTTTCGGAAATGGTATGGGTTCATGAAATGGCACGCTTCCAAGTTGCTGAGTCATTGAAGGCTACAGATAACCGTTGCAAAGGCATTCAAAAGGATTATGACTCATTACCTTCAAATCCTTATTTAGCAAGCTTTTACGATAAATATGCTGAAGCGTTTTGCATGACAAATAAACGTGAAGGAAAGGCAGTTTTTACCCAAGAAAACCAAGCCCCTGTGAAGCCCCTTGCAAGCCAAGAACAGGAGCAGGAACAGGAACAAGAGAAATCTCTCTCTCAAGCGCCAGCGCAAAATTTTGAAGAGCAGGACGATTCTTGGAAACCAAACACAGAACACCTGAAAGCTATTTTGCAAAAATCAAAATACTCGCAGCGTGTTCAAGAAATCTTGTCTATGGATGATTACGAGTTTCATTTGAGCAACTTCAATGCTCATCACGAAAATTCACGTTATCTCACGGACAACCAAAAACACAGCAAGTTTGCACAGTGGTTATTTGAAAAGTTCGAAAAATTAGAAACTCAAAAAGCCAAGCAAGCTAAATCAACAAATCAAACTCAAGCACAAGCTGGCAACGTGAATCAAGCCTTTGATCATCAACAGCCTACTTACGATGAAAACGTTAAACCCGTAAAACTGGGGGGTAATTTCGTATGAATGCAATGACCAAATTCAATCAGCAATTCCCACAGGGTACAAGCATTTGCAATGTTCACACACAGCAAAAGATTATTTTCGGTGGTCGTGAAATCTGCCCAGCTTGCGCCGTGGAATTTACTGAAAAAAGTAATTCTGAATACAACAAAGATGTACAGCGCCGAGCATACAAAGCCCATATGTCTACGGGCATGTTACCAGAGCGTCACCAAAATTCTGGTTTTGGTAACTACGTTTGTGACTTACCTGGTCAAACCATTGCGTTTAACAAGTGCGTTGACTATGCAGACCGAATCATGAAAAACAAAGTCACTAATCTTGTGATGGTTGGTAAGACTGGAACAGGGAAAACACACCTAGCATGTGCAACGGCTCGTACGCTCCTTAAAAACGGGAAAAAAGCCCGCTATATCACCAGCGAAGAAATTGCACAAAGAATTATGCAAGCTTGGGATAAAGACACAAAAGACGTTTCTGAAAAATCAGTAATTTACGAGTTCGCGCAATATGACCTACTCATTGTTGATGAGTATGGCTTACATGATCGTGATAAGCGAAAAGAGCTCGTACACAAAGTTTTATATGCACGCTATGACGCAGGCAAACCAACAATGTTGATTTCTAACATGTCATTGCATGACACAACTGACCGTTTTGGCAAAGTTATTCACGGATTAATTTCTGATTTGGGTGACCGTTTATGGTCCCGTTTTCAACACGGCGGCTTAACTCAAGTGGAATGTGTTTGGGCAGATGCGCGTACAGGTGGTCAAGCATGAATATAAAACTAGAATTTGCTAAACGCGATTATTCAATGAGTTATTCAAGTGTTGCTCTTAAATCACAGCAACGTGAAAACCTTGAAAATGAGGTGGCTGAATGGATTGCTCAGGGGAATGAAATAAAACCTTTTGAAAAAGAGGAAAAAGCAAAGATCAAAATCAAACATGGTACTGATGGCACTTATAAAAAAATGGGTTGTCGTTGTAAGACATGTGTTGCTTGGGCACTTTCAACAGGCCTTCTTATTACTGAGCCACAGAAAGGAAAAGTAAAAGTTGAAGATAAGCAAACCCGTTTTGCTAAGCATCAACAAACTGTTTTGCAAGTTTTCGTAGAAGAACACGGTGAGTCATGGGATTACTTGGCAGCACGTTCTGGCTACACCATTACCGCATATCACTTACGCCGTATTTATGAAGGGCAATCAGAGGCCACTTTATTGGATTGGAATGTGCTTAAAACCACTCTACATATTTTAGGTGTGGCCGCATGAACCGCCGTATCAAACAACGACAAAGACAAAGCCGGAGTATTACCGCAATGAAAAATAGAAAAAATAATTTAGAAGTTGGTCAGCGAGTTTATGTGGATTTTCTTTCTTCAAACCGTGTTGAAACAGATGGGACACGTATTAGTGGGTTTGGTGTTTTGGATCGTGTAGAAACTGATGGGTTTGTTTGTGGTCGCTTAGACAATGGTCAGCCGTTTGGTTGTCAATCTGTATATGTGCAGCTGGAAACTAAAGTTATTGGAGTTGATTTAGGTGAGTACCAACCAGAGGTCAAATTTAAAACTGGTGATTTTGTTGTTCTTGTTGATGAAGGAACTAAAGATTGGTTGCTTCAAGTTATCGACTACATGTACACGCCAGACATGTACAGAGTAAAGATTTTGGCAACGGGGCAGTGTGGACCATTGTTCAAAAACGGAATGCGACATGCAACTGATGAGGAAATCGCAGCAGGCCACCGCTTCACAAAAGCATCACTTTATCAATACTTAGAACAATGTTGTGAAATAGTTCAAACATGGCCTAAATGGAAAATTGAAAGAGTGCGTAATGCATTAGGTATAAATGATCTTGGTGACAACGTACAACCATTGGATAAATGTAGAAAAGAGTTTTTAAAAGATGTAGCTGGGGTAGTTCCTTGTTGGTGTGCACGGGAACTAGAACATTATGAATATGACACAAAGGCTAATTGTTTCAGGTTTGAGGGCCATGGGAAGTTTTCAAATTACACTATTGCTCTAAATAACATGTGGTGCATTTATCAACACCTGCAAGTGAAAGTAGAGGATCTGGGAAAACAACTTAAACAGGCTTATGAGGATGTGGACACATTCGCAGAAGCACATAAACGAGAGTGTGAATTTAAAGCTCAACTAGCCAAGGACAGGGCAGAGTTGCAAAAACGAGTTGAATGGCTAGAGGAACGCTTAAAAGCAACTGATACCTTAAGCAAAATGCGAGCTGGTGTTATTGGTTCATTTAAGACTCAAGATTTTAATGCTCGCACTAAAAGAAAAATGTTGATCTTAAAAAAGGCAGAGCAATCGCTCAAGGTTGGACTAAATGGATAAACATCAGCAAGTTCATTCAGTTTTTCTAATTTGTAACGCAATCCTATTCGTAGAATTTAAATCAATGAGTTCGGGAATATTCTTCGTGATTTCCGCTGTTTGGTTAATGGTATCAGTTATGAGGGCTAAATAAATGAGTGCATTCGATAAACAAGAGGGTGGCGACCACTACAAAAAATTAGCTATTGGGCCAACGGAATATGCTTTGGCGAATGGCTTAGATGCTGGTCAGTCCGCAATCATTAAATATGTGACCCGTTTTAAAGATAAAAATGGTCTTCAAGATTTGAAGAAAGCCCGTCACACAATTGATTTGTTAATTGAACATTACTATCCAGAAGATTCTGGTGATGTTCCGTTAGCAATTCTTGAGGCTACTGTTGAATACGAGATTAACGGCGAACCTAGAAGAAGAAAAATTTCGATTCCTCCAACTAGTCGTACACGGGGATAATTATGCATAAACCAAAATGGGGGAGTTACCGTTTACCTGTATTAAAAAATGCGGACGGGAAAAAACGAGTTATTAAGGACCCAGCACCAAAACTGCCGGCATATTTGATTAAGGGTAAAACCTACGAATGTGCCGGCGGAGAATTGCTTAGTTGCAGTATCAACATCATCCCGCCGTCAATTAATAACTATTGGTTAGATTCAGGCAAAGCCCAAAAGCGATTAAGCAAACGTGCATATCATTTTATTGAAGTTATGAAGCGTTTTGTTCAGCCGATCCAGTTTATGGGTGATGTACGTGTGGTTGTTGATTACTACTTACCAGACAACAAAATTCGTGACATCGACAATATTTTAAAACCTTGCCTTGATGCGCTCACAAAGTGCGGGCTCATTGGTGATGATTCTCAAGTAAAAAGCTTAACAGTAAATGCTTGCCCTCAAGTGAAGGGTGGGCAGCTTGATATTTGTGTTAGTAAATTAAACGGTTAATAAAGGTGGACGTATGAGCAAATTGACAAATCTTGAATGGCTAGGTCAGCACATGCGTGCCAAGACACCAAATTATGAACAAGTGTGTTCAGGTAGTACAGATGATGTGGCAGCATGGGAAGTGCGTTGTGCTGCATTTGAGAATATTGATACTCCATTAGCTAAGGCCCTTGCAACTGTATATGTGTGGGGATACAAGGCGCAGACTGAATATAAATTTGTACAAGAACACCTAGCCAAAATTATGGAACGCGCAGCGGAAGAAAAAGAACAGCATCCGAATAATGTTTCCCTAGAAGAATTGGCTAAATTGGTTGCTCTACTTGTTCTTGATTTTGAGATTGACCCAAATCTTAATGAAGTTTTTACAAGTAAAGGCCGGTTGTACTATGCCGGCATTGCTGCACATCTAACTTATGATGCATATCGGAAAACTTGGAAGGATTATGAAAAGCTTATGGAAGTGGCTTTAGTTAATGCTCGATGGGAAATCGAAAAGGGTGTAAGTGAATATAGAAGTCGCTTGAAAGAAATTGCTTAATATTTAGAAAAATATTTTTAGTAAACTGCCTGCATGAGTGGGCATTTTTTATTTTATATCTTATGATTGTGATGATTTTTATACTTTATAATAAGGAATACACATGCCATTTGGTAATTTAATGCGCGACACAATCAATGTTTATGATAAAGAGGGAAATCTTGTAGCTGAAAAAGAGAAAGCTAGTGTTCAAGGTGGCAAAAGCATTATTACGTTTAGAGCAACTTATCCTGTTGAGATCGGTTATTTTGTAGAAAGACTTATTCCTAATGGGGTTGTAGAGCGGTATAGAGTTATTGAACCAAATTATTCTGGCGGTTTGTCAACTATTCCTCCGCATTATCAAATGCAAGTTGTTAATGTGAACGCAGTGCCTAAACATAGTGCAACTAGTACTGTTAATACCATTTCGGTTTCTGGCAATGGGCGATACTATCAAAATAGTACAGACAACTCAGTAAACACAATTAACTATACAACCAATGATTATCGACAGGTTTTGAATCAGATTAAGAGTGATTTACTTGATTTGAATTTGGATGATGCTGATTTGCATGTGTCTAATAAAGTTTTAGGTAAAATTGAGGAAGAAGTTCAAAGCGACAACCCTAATAAGAGTCGAATTAATACTTTTATTGAGTTATTGCCAGCCGGTGTGACAGTACTAGAATCAGTAACCAAACTGATTGAAATGTGTTCGCCGTAATCTATGGAAATTCCCTATTCCATTATTTTGGGAATTACCGTAAAGTATTTATAGAATGGTCGAATTGTAGTTAATACATAAGACCTAGTTTAAAAGCTCATCATTGGATGGGCTTTTTGCGTTTCTGGAGGTCACATGCTCCGAATTATTAAACAAATATGTTGTTGGCATCATTGGGAATATGAGTTTGATTACAATGGCGACTTGATAAAAGAATGTCGCAAGTGTGAGAAGGTTAAACCTTACGTACTTTAAATAGTGAGCTTACTTGATATAATATTTTTATATTAAAAGAGTTAAGCCTATGACAATTACAGATAAAATTTATGAAGCGCTTCAGGCATATAAAAACTTATATGATGAAGAACCAGAGCTATTATTTGTAAACCTACAAATCTATGAGGAAATCTTAAAAGACCCTCAATTAAATGCTGAGCTTCAACCAGTTAAAAAAGATTTTTCTATTTTCGGATGTAAGCTAATCCCAGTTGAACGGATGCAAAGTGATTTTAAATACCTAAGTCAAGCAGACGTTGCAAAAGCAATAAAAGAATTTAGTATTTCCCCTACTGATCTTATCCTTATTAGAAAGCTAGAAAAAACAAATCGCAAAGAAGCAGCAAATGCAAGACGGCTTGGTGATGAAATGATGTACAAGCATTTTTATATTCCGTATGAGCTGATTCAGGCTTATCAACATTATTATGAAAATAAGGACTTAGAGTTTTAAAGTTGCCGAGGATTTACGGCGCATGAAGCCTCAACAATTATGTTGGGGCTTCTTCTTTTTTGGGAGTACGTAATGGCTTGTAAGGGCTGTGAAGAACGCCGTGAGCAAATAAAGGTGCTTTATGACCAAGCAAAACAACAACTTAGATATGCAATCGATTTGCTTAAAGCTAATCGAACAAAACAATCAGTTGATTCAGCAAACAAACCAGGTGATGGAACTAGCAACAACGGTAATCACACAGAATAATCAACTGATACAACTTAACACTGAACAATCAGCTCAAATCAATTATCTATTGGATGAGCTTGATCTTGACGATAAGAAATCCGATCGTGATTTGGATGATGAGGATTAAGATGTGTCTCGTCCATGTAGAGAGTTTCGCTGCCCTAATCTAGTGACTAAGCCAAGTCAAAAGGGTTTTTGTGATGAGCACGCTAATAAGCGCAGCAATTGGAACCAACGTGAAGACCGTTCAGGCTCTACAACATCACGTGGCTATGGTCATGCTTGGCGTAAGGTTAGAGCATTAGTGCTCAAGCGTGATGATTATCTTTGTTTGATCTGCCAAGTGAATGGAAAGGTAACTGAGGCCACAGATGTTGACCATATCATTCCACGTGAACACGGCGGCACGGATGAGCTAAACAACTTACAGTCACTTTGTTCGCCGTGTCATAAAGAAAAGACTGCTAAGCAAGATAGTAAATAATGAGTTAAAGCAAAATAGTTGTTAGAATTAAGTTCTCCTAAACTAATTATCGAGTACCAATTGCAATAAGGGAAAGAGCCACGCCTCGAGTGAGCCATGATCGCCGTATTAGTTTGGATTGCAAGTCTAAGCAATAGATCAGCGGTAGCGACCCACATGCCTGTTAATCGATACGAGTCGCTGTTTAGACAACATAATCCCTGTCAGAAATGATGGGGATTTTCTTATTTAAAACGCACAAAAACTGTGCAAAATCCGCCGTGATGGGGAGGGGGGAGGCAAAAAGTTGAGGGCCTAGCCCAAGATGACCGCCCCCCTCCGTAAATTTTTACGAACGCGAAATTAAAAATTTAGTGGGTTGACAAAATGGGCGGAGTTGCATCAATTCCCGGACGTGGTCGAAAGTCAAAGCCGGATGAGACAAAACGAGCAAGTGGGAACCCTGGTAAACGTCCACTTAACAATAATGTTCCTGAATTTTCAGAAGTCACAAATATTGATGTACCTGACTACATGATTGATTTGGAATATGCGTCAATCATATGGAAGGAAATTGTTCCTGAACTTCTAAAAAATAAGATTCTACGCATTACAGATATGCATAACGTGGAAGGGTTCTGTCTTGCTTATCAAAACTGGCGAAAATCCCAAATAGAAGTAGCTACATATGGGATTGTTGTAGCAGGTTCACAAGGTGGTCCTGTAAAGAATCCAGCTTTAACAGCTATGAATGAAGCTGCACGACAAATGGCAATGTTTGGTTCATTACTTGGATTAGACCCCTCATCACGTAACCGCTTAACTGGCGGAGGGAAGAAAAACAAAGGGAATGACTTTGCGGGAGTGCTAAATATGTGAGGATAAAATGGCTGCAATTTACCCAAATGTTGACGCTGCCAACAGATGGGCTAAGGCAGTTGTATCTGACAAAATCCCCGCTTGTAAATGGGTGAAATTAGCCTGCCAACGCCATTTAGATGATCTAAAAAAGAGTAAAACTAAAGATTTTCCATATAAATTTGAACCTAGATTAGCTGAAAAAAAGATACTTTTTGTTGAATTATTGCCACATACAAAAGGGGAATGGGCACTAAAAAGACTAAAAATCAAATTAGAAGATTGGCAAAAATTTGGTATTGCCTGCACATTTGGTTGGGTTCGGAAAAAAGATGGCTTCCGCCGCTTTCGTGAAAGTTATTGGGAAGTACCACGGAAAAATGGTAAGTCAGCAATTGCTGCTGGTGTTGCTCTCAACATGTTTTGTAACGATGGTGAATTCGGTTCCGAAGTTTACTCAGGCGCTACAACAGAAAAGCAAGCATGGGAAGTTTTTAAACCCGCTCGTTTGATGGCTTTGCGTTCACCAGATTTAGTTGAAGCAGCTGGAATTTTAGTAAATGCAGCTAGTTTAGAAGTCCCAACTGATGGCTCTATTTTTGAACCTTTAATTGGTGATCCTCCTGACGGTCAATCGCCACATTGTGCAATTGTCGATGAATATCATGAACATCATGATTCACGACTTTATGACACGATGCAGACGGGTATGGGTGCACGCCGTCAACCGTTAATTTTTACGATTACAACTGCTGGTTTTAATATCGAAGGGCCATGCTACGACTTGCGTATTCGTGTGCAAGAAATGTTGCTTGGTTCTATGCCTGATGATGAGTTATTTGGCTGGATATGGACCATTGATGATGGTGATGACTGGACTGATCCTAGGGTTTTGCAGAAAGCAAATCCTAATTTTAATGTTTCAGTTTATGGTGATTACCTTGAATCGCAACAAAAAAAGGCGATTCAGAATGCTTCAAGACAAAATACCTTTAAAACCAAACATTTAAATGTTTGGGTCTCTGCAAAAACTGCCTTTTTTAATATGGAAAAATGGGCAAAATGTGCAGATAAGACATTGAATTTTTTAGATTTTAAAGCCGTTCCTTGTTTAATGGGTGTGGATTTATCATCAAAAATTGATATTGCCGCAAGGGTTAATTTGTTTTATCGCTTTGGTGATGATGGAAAGATTCATTATTACTGTGTAGCACCACACTTTTATTTACCTGAAGACACAATTTTTAATGGTGAAGAAAAGCAAGTAATTAAGCTTTATCAGAAATGGTTGAATATGGGGCTACTTGAGGCCCATGACGGTTTTGAAAATGATTTAAACCTTATTGCTAGCGATTTAATTGCAGATGCTAAACATGTTTCATTAACAGAAGTTCCCTATGACGAGTGGGGCGGTTTCCAGATCGCAAAAACGGTAGATGATGCAGGTTATACCAGTATCAAGATGCCGAAAATCACAAAGACATTTTCACCTGCCATGAAAGAACTAGAAGCGGCCATTTTATCGGGCCGTTTTCATCATGATGGCAATCCTATCCTTACATGGATGATAGGTAATGTCGTTTCTAAAACAGGAAAGAACGATTCTGAATTTCCTGACAAAGAGAAAAAGTTCAAAAAAATTGATGGTGCTGTAGCGCTGTTGATGGCGATTAGTCGTGTCTTGGCATTAACCAGCACACCAGAACAGGATGACCTTTCGAAGCATATCGAAAAACACGGGGTTAGAAGATTGTAATGAGTGTTTTATCAAAAATTGGGGAGTTGATTGGTTTCAAATCAACTCCCCAAATCATTTCTAGTCCTGACGATTTAGCCCGTATTTTTGGTGCGGAATATGTTTCAGGTAATGGGCAACCAGTAACGCCTTTGCGGGCTATGCAGCTTGCAATTGTATTTTCATGTGTTCGGGTATTGTCTGAATCTATGGGCATGTTGCCGTGCCGGTTGTATAAGCAAACTGGAAAGTTTAAAGAGCCTGCAATCAACCACAAATTATATGATCTGCTTTCCGTAGCTCCTAATGACTATATGACTTCTCAAGAGTTTTGGGAATTGTTGATGGTCTGTTTGTGTTTGAGAGGCAATTTCTTTGCATACAAGGTTTATGCATTAGGTGAGCTTGTTGAATTACTGCCTATTGACCCCTCTACAGTCACACCAAAATTAAATGACGATTGGACAGTTGAATATCATGTGACCTTTAAAAAGGGTGGAGTAAAGATTCTCACTCAGGAAGAAATTTGGCATGTTCGATTATTCACTTTAGATGGTTTGAATGGCCTAAATCCTATCGCTTACGCACGTAAATGTATTGGTTTAGGTTTAGATACTGAAGAGCACGGGGCAAAGTTATTTAAGAATGGTGCGGTTACTTCAGGGGTTCTGGAAACTCCTGAAACTCTAACAGATGCAGCATTTGCCCGGCTTAAAACAGAGTTTGAAGAAAACTATACAGGCTTAACAAATACGTATAAGCCAATGATTTTAGAGCAAGGCCTCACATGGAAGCCCACAGCTTTAAATCTTGAAGATTCCCAATTTCTCGAAACGAGAGAGTATCAAAAGGCCGAAATTTGCGGCCTTTTTCGTGTGCCGCCTCATCTAGTGGCAGCTATGGACAAAATGACTTTAAACAATATTGAGCACATGGGCATGTCCTTTGTGAATTACTCACTTGTCCCATACATGACTCGAATTGAATCCCGTATCCGTGTTGGCCTTCTCAGTGAAAAAGAGCGCAAGAATCATTACGCAAAGTTCAATGCAGGTGCACTACTTCGTGGTGACTTGAAAACTCGATATGAATCATACGGGAAAGGCATTCAATGGGGATGGTTAAGCCCAAATGATTGTCGGGAGCTGGAAGACATGAATCCGCGTGAAGGTGGAGATATTTATCTAACACCAATGAATATGACAACTAAACCTGAAGAAGGGGAGAAAGATGGAAGTTAAATATTTAAATGTTCCCCTAAAAATCAAATCTGTTTCTGAAACAGGTGAATTTGAAGGGTATGCGTCAGTTTTTGGTGTTGAGGATAGTTACAGTGATGTGGTTATGCCAGGTGCATTCCAAAAAACATTAGAAAAGTGGTCTGAACGCCAAGATTTACCATCAGTGCTATGGCAACACAAAATGTCTGAACCAATTGGGCCATTCACTGAGATGAAAGAAGATGACCATGGATTATTTGTCCGTGGACGTTTGCTTATTGATGACGATCCTTTGGCAAAGCGTGCCCATGCCCATATGAAGGCGGGCAGCGTTAAGGGTATGTCTATTGGCTATATCTTAAAAGATTGGGAATACGATTCAGCCAAGGGGGTATTCCTACTTAAAGAAATTGATTTGTGGGAAGTGTCAATTGTGACAATGCCCGCAAATACTGAAGCGAAGATTACAGAAGTAAAAACTGCACTTCGTAAGGGCGAAATACCTTCGCCGTCAAGCGTTGAGAAGGCATTACGCGAGGTAATGGGACTTTCTCAAAAACAAGCAAAAGCATTTATGGCTAAAGGCTACAGTGCAATCAGTCAGCGAGATGTTGATTTAGAAATTGATGCGCTTGAATCACTTAAATCCTTAAAATCAATTCTCACAGGTGAATAAACATGGCTATTGAAAAGAAAGACATTGACGAAGTTGCAGCTGACCTAAAGGGTGTTTTTGAAGAGTTTAAAAAAACCCATGATAAAGAGCTTGAAGGTATTAAAGCTGAAAAGGCGAAATTAGGCGAAAAAGTTGACGAATTAAATCAGAAACTTGGTCAGTTAGATGATCTAAAAACTGAGCTACAAAAAGAGTTAAAAGGTCATAAACGTCCTGATGTTCCTAATAGTAAGGATACAGCAGAACATAAATCTGCCTTTTTGCAATTTGTACGTAAAGGTAATGATGAAGGTTTGGCAGAACTTCAACAAAAGGCTGTACAAGTTGCGGTAGATGCCGATGGTGGTTACGCAGCGCCAGAAGAATTAGATAAAACACTTCTTGAGCTACTTCGTGATGAAAATCCGATGCGTGAAGAATGTGGTTCTATCATCATTAGTGCTTCGGGCTATAAAAAGTTAGTCAATTTGGGTGGTGCAAGTTCGGGATGGGTTGGCGAAACTGATGCACGACCTGAAACTAATACGCCTAAATTGGCAGAAATTATTGCAAGTATGGGTGAGATTTATGCTAAGCCTAAATCAACTCAAACAGCACTAGATGACATGTTCTTCAATGTTGAATCATGGCTTGCTGAAGAAGTAGGTCGAGAGTTTGCAGAAAAAGAAGGGAATGCATTTTTATTAGGGGATGGTGATAAAAAACCAAAAGGTATTTTGGCCCATGCTCTAGCAACCACAGATGACAAAACCCGTCCATTTGGAACCTTACAAAAGTTTGTAAGTGGTACAGCTGGTGATTTTAATGCGGACGATCTAATTGATCTTATTTATGGTACACGTAAAGTATATCGCCGTGGCTCAAAATTCATGATGAATTCTCTAACCTTATCGAAGGTTCGAAAATTTAAAGATAATGATGGTAATTATATCTGGCAACCTGGTTTACAGTTAGATCAGCCGTCAACACTTCTTGGCTATGCTATTGCTGAAAATGAAGATATGCCAGATGTGGCAGCAGATGCCAATGCGTTAATGTTCGGTAACTTCAAGCGTGGTTATGCTGTAGTTGATCGCATGGGTACTCGAGTGCTACGCGACCCGTACTCAGCAAAACCATACATTGAGTTTTATACAACTAAACGTGTTGGTGGAATGCTTTTAGATAGCAATGCTATTAAAGTCCTCACCTTATCAGCAGCTTAAAGCCCCTGTAAAGCCCCTATTTAGGGGCTTTATTTTTTGGAGATAAACCATGCCACCAATCATTATTGTTGATCGTTCTTTCAAAATTGCCAAAAACAATGGCAACACCATTGTTGAATACGAACCAGGTGAACATGACGTTGAAGAGCGGACAGCTTTAGTTGCTGTAGAGCAATTAGGTGTAGCTACTTATAAAGATGTTGACCAAAATCCAAACCCGCAAAATACTGAGCCAGAGCCAGAGCCAGAGCCAGAGCCAGAGCCAGAGCCAGAGCCAGAGCCAGAGCCAGAGCCAGAGCCAGAGCCAGAGCCAGAGCCAGAGCCAGAGCCAGAGCCAGAGCCAGAGCCAGTAAAACCAAGCAAGTCAAAATCTAGTAAAGGTAAATCTAATGGCGATTCTGACACTGGAACAGGTCAAAGCGAGACTTAAAATTGATCATGACGATGAAGATGTTGATTTGCAATTAATGATCGACTCTTCATTAAGTGCTTTTGAAGAAGTAACCAATCGGAAACTTTATGAAATTGGTCAAGAAATTCCTGAAGATGTTTTAAATGGAATTCATGCAACACCAGCAATTATAAATGGTGCAATTAGCTTAATTGGGTACTGGCATGAAAATCCTGAAACGATGGGGAATAATCAAGATATTCCTAAATCAACTACATGGGCATGGAATAGACACCGATTTATTAATGTGGGGTGATTTGTGAAAATAGGCAAATTAAAACACCGCATCACTATTCAAACTAAAGTTCGTTCTGGTCAAGATCAGGTAACGGGCAAAATTCTTTATGATTGGGTTACATACTCAATAATCTGGGCAGAAGTAACTGATTTATCGACTAAAGATCAACTTGCAGCAAAAGCAGCTCAAAGCACGATTCAAGCTAGGGCAAAAATACGTTATAGCCAAAAATCAAAACTCATCACATCAGATATGCGAGTGAGCTTTGACGGCTATTTTTATCGTATAGATGGTAACCCAATGGCTGATCCAGATAGCCGCCGTGAATATTTAACATTGAATTTAGCAACAGGTGATACTGGTTGGAACCCTTGAGGTGGCCTAATGACTGAAGCAACTGTAAAAGTGACGGGTATGGAAGGGATTGAGAGAAAATTTCAAGCGCTTAAAGACCCTAAGTTAGTAAAAAAATTGGCTCGAAAGGCGGGGCGAAAAGCGATGAAAGTCGTTGCTGATGCAGCAAGAAACAATGCTCTAGCAATTGATGATTCTGAAACGTCCTCAATGATTTATAAGAATATTGTGGTTCAAAGTGGAAAAATTCGAAATAAGAATGCAATCAAAATTCGTGTGGGCGTAAAAGGAGGGGGAGAGTTTTGGAGAATTAATAAACACATTCTTCGAAAGTCAAAGTTTACTGGTAAAACAGTTTTACTGCCTAATCCTCACCATACAACAGAAACTAATGATACACGTTATTGGTGGTTGGTTGAGTTAGGCACAAAAAAGACCCCAGCACAACCATTTATGCGACTTGCTTTTTTTAATAATCTGCAAAAAGTTACTGATATTTTTTGCGCGGAATTCAACAAAGAAATTGATACAGAGTTGAGTAAAGCCAAATGAATACTCCTCCAATTTTCCCCTTATTGGCTCAATCAACAGATGTCAGTAATTTAATTTCTAATCCTGATGGAACTATTCGTGCTTTTCGTTTTGGTTTGGCCGATGAAGGCACAGAAATGCCATATGTGGTTTGGCAGAATATTTCAGGAACCTCAGATAACAATATTGATGATCGCCCTAATGGTGATCAAGTTGTTCTACAGATTGATGTTTATGGGGCTGATGATGAAATTGTAGATAAATTAGCTAAAGCAGTCAGATATGCGATTGAACTTGATTGTAATGTAATTTCTTACCGCGACATTGACCAAGACCCTATTACAGCTGAATACCACATTGGTTTTGATGTGATGTGGCTTTTACCCCGATAAGATTCAAAAAATCCAAGCACCCAAAAGGGTGCTTTTTTTATGCCTAAATTTTGGGAGCGCTCTAAAAATGGCAAAGATTAAAGTACAAGGCACAAATGTTTTTGCATTTGATGGCACGGTTATTAAGCGGCTCTATTGCTTGAAAACTCTTGACCTAGGCTCAGATTCTCCTACTCGTATGGAAGATACATGCTTAGAAGAAGAGGAATCAAAGCAATATGCATATGGTTTAAATGATCCTGGTGCAGGTTCGTTAGGCTATACATTAGATGATGAAAATGAAAGCCATTTAGAGTTAATTGAATTCGGTGATCAGCGAAAAAAATTAACTTTTTATATTGGCGCACAAGGTTCAACTGCCGTACCAACTGTTGAAGCCGGTGCAGTGGTACTGCCAACAACACGCTCATGGTGGTCTTTTGGAGCCAATATTACAAGCGGTCAACCAACTTTTGAACCTGATTCATTTGTTCAATATTCAATTCCAATGCAGCGAACTACAAAAGTTTCGTTTATTCCAAAAACTCCAGTGGTAAATCCATAACATAGGTAACATCATGGCTAAGAAAGAAGTAGCGAAAACAGAGCAAAAAACAAAGTTAAACTTTGCGGAGATTTGCTCAGGTGCCTTGGTTAGTACAATTCGTGATGTCACTGTAGAGTTTTTACATGCTGGCAAAAAGGAAAGTACAGATATTCGAATTAAACAGCTGCCATTTATTGTGACTGAGCCATTGTATAAACGGCTAAATAAAGGTGAAGATGTTGCAGCAGAATGGATTGCGCTGGCTTTGGTTAATGAGAAAGGTGATAACTTTTTAACTAAAGATCAAGTTGACAAACATTTTACTCAAAGTCTAACAGGTGCTGTTTTCCAATATGTTATTGGTGCAGATGAACCCGAAAAGGATGAAGAGGGAAAGTCCGAATAGATGCTATTGATGAGCTTTTTTTTGAATTAGTTCTGAATGGTATTGGCGGTAAAACAATAGCTGAAGCCAAGTCTAACCTCTCTTTAAAAGAGGTTAGATATTGGGCAGCATATATACAGCATCGTGGAAGTCTGAATTATGGACGCCGTTTTGAGCAAGAATTGGCTAAAATTCATCATTCATTATTGGCATTAAAAGGCGTTAAAGATGTTAGCCTTGAGTCCTTAATGTCCCATGAATATCCAAATAAAATCTATGATGTTGACGATCAACAAGATGAAAATACATTGATGATGATGGTAGGTAAGTAAACTATCTTAGGGTGGTTTTTCTTACCTTCACTTGTTAAAGTCTTCATAAACTAGCAAGGTGAAGACATGAAAAAACTAATATTTTGTACTATTGCTTTAACTTTATGTGGATGCCAATCAGCTTATGTTGAATCTCAAAGTACCGCAAAAGAGAGCATTAGCAAGTTTGATGGAAAAAAAACATTAACTACAAAAATGTTACCAGCATGGACGAAAGCCAGTTGGATGAATGGTGGTGTAGGCTTCTCGGGTTTTGCCAGCATTGATAAACCGGAATATATGGTTGTCGAAGTTACATTCATAAATTCTATTAGTAATATGGAAAAGCTATTTCTTAATATTGATGGGCAAACCACTGAATATTTTGCAATGAGTAAGCCAACAGATATTTCTTTCGGTCAAGCAACGCGAATTGGTATGAGCAAAAGAGGCTTTTTAGTGCCAGTTGCTGATATCAAGAAATTCAATAATTCTCAATCTGTTAAATTCCGTGTAACTACACTTTCAGATGGTTCAAGAGAAGGTGAATTAGTGCGAGATGGTAAGTTTTCACAAGGTGCAACTAGCCTAATAAACATAGCCAATAAATTGTAGAAAATAACTTTTAAATGACCCCGCTAAGCGGGGTTTTTTATTGTCTGGAGAAAAGCATGGCGACTAGCTCATTAGGAAGTTTGACCTATGATTTAATTGTTAAATTAGGTTCATATGTTGATGGTTTAACAAAAGCTGAGCGTAAGGCCAAAGATTCATCAGACAAAATTAAAAAGTCTTTCAGCGGATTTACAGATCAATTAAAAGAGTCATTAAATGGTTCACAAGTTGGCTCTGTTGTTGATGGTATCACTGGAAAATTGGGTGCTTTGCGTGGTGGAGTTTTAACAGCAACAGCAGCATTAGGCGGTATGGCAGTAGGTGGAACTGTTGTAGCTATTGCTGGGCTTTCTGCAATGGCAATTCAAACTGCTAAAGCTGATGCTGAAATGGTCATGCTTGCGAATAGAGCTAAGATCAGTACAACAAATTTTCAAGTTTTAACTGTAGCTTCACAACAACTAGGTGTATCTCAAGATCAGTTAGGTTCAATTTTTGCTGATGTACAAGAAAAGCTAGGCGAGTTCTCTGCAACGCAAGGTGGCGGTGCAGCTGATTTCTTCGATGCCTTACGCAACAATACAAAAATGACTGATGCCCAAATTAAAGAGTTTTCTAAAACTTTGCAGGGCAAAGATGGTATGGAAGCCATTCAGCTACTAAAAGATAAATTAGATTCTTTGGGTGCATCATCACAAGAACAGCGCTTTGTATTTGAAAGTTTGGCTTCTGATCTCGGCAATTTGATGCCTTTATTTGCTAATGGCGGTGACCTTTTAAATCGTTATGGTACTGCTCTACAAGAAGCTGGTGTTATCAAAAGCAAGGAAGCTATAGAACAGTCACGATTATTAGCTGCCCAAACTCAATCAGTACAAACTAGATTTGATGGCCTAAAGAACCAACTATCAATTCAAATGATGCCGGTATTGAATTCAGTTTTAAGTTCATTCTTGCAGGGCTCAAATAACGGTAAACAGTTCTCGGGAGTCATTCAAGCTGTAGGTGTAATTGCTAAAGGAGCAGCTCTTGGTATTGTTGCCTTAGCAGCCGGTATTACAAGTATTATCACGCTTATCCAAGGATTTATTGAACAAGCTAAAAACATTGGATCAACAGCGGTTAATGTTTGGAATGCTGATGGTGCTGTAAATAAGGCGAAAGCGTTATGGGGTGGTCTACAAAACACATGGACACTTGGCTCTAAAACCGTCACCAGTATTGTTGATAATAGTAAACAAACACTTGCAACGTTTGAAAATATTATTGATAGCTCAGGTACTAAATTAGACAATTTAGGTCAATTGTATTATGACACTACTGAAGCACAACAGAAGAACACCAGTAGCCTAAAAGTTAATACAAAAGAAGCTGGTGAGAATACCAAAGCTAAAGAGAAAGCCGCCGAAGCTGCCAAAAAACTAGCTAAAGAACAGGCCGAACTTAACAAAATGGTTGGTGCAAGTGCCTTGGCAGGGCTACGCATAAAAAGTGCTGAAGCTATGGCAGGAGGTAAAGTTCGGGCTTATACAGCTAACTTTGCTCAGATGGTGCAAACGTCTCTTAATGATGGTTTAAGCCGATTCACCGCATTTAATGACAGTTATCACAAAGGTACTACAAGTAAACATGCTACAGGTAATGCTTTTGATTTTACGCTAGAAGATGCTAGTAAATCAGCTCAAGCAGTTAGCCAACTTGAAAGCTTAGCTAAGCGATATGGATTTGCTATCAAAGTAATTGACGAATATCGCAACCCATCTAAACGTGCCACTGGCGGGCATATTCATGTTTCTGTATTGGGCTACAAAGGAAGCGCTGAAGCACTTAAAGATGCCTCAGCGGAACTGGAAATAGTTAAAAAGTTTAATGACGATGCAACTAAAGTCCGTGAAGAAGCTGCAAAGCAACAACTGTCAGTGCGTAGTAAATATTTTACTGAGCTAGAACGTTTAGAGTCTGATAATGAACAGGCTATTAAGGATATTAAAATTGCATTTGCTGGCAATGATGAGGCAATTAATATCTATCTTCGTAAGCAAGAAATTGCTTATAAAAAAGATGTTGAAGAGTTCAGGAAGGCTCAGAAACAGAAGTATGATAGCTATGAAACTGATTTACTTAATAAAATGGCAAATGCTGAAGGTGCTATTGCACTTTCTTCAATTGCTCAGCGTTATGGTAAAGATAGTTTTGAATACAATGTTGCCAATCTCAACCTTTCTTCACGTTCAGCTAAGACACAAGAGTTTGACGACTACACAAACACAGTAAATAAAATTAATACTGATTTTGCAGCGCCGGACCAAGAAACTGAGCGTTTCAAATTGCTTGAAGAAGCAAAAGCCGCGCACATTGCAAAGATGAAGTCTTTGGATGTTGATTACAATGATAATGCTAAGTCATTAGTTGAAGAGCAGAAAACCAATCAGTTAGGTTTATATGCAAATTTAACTAGTAATGCTGCATCGGCTTGGGGCCAACTCACTGACATAATCGGCAAGCGTCAGGGTGAACAATCTAAGTCATATAAAGCAATGTTTGCTATGCAAAAAGCTATGGCAATCGCTTCTGCAACTATCAACACTTATTTGGCTATATCTCAAGCTTGGGCTGATCCATCTTTACCTTTTTACGCAAAAATTGCTGCTTCAGTAGTTGCGGGTGCATCTGGTCTTGCACAAGTAATTGCTATCTCTCAACAAGAACCGTCCGGCTTCGCTGACGGCGGTTTTACTGGACATGGAAGTAAGTATCAAGTTGGGGGAGTGGTGCATAAAGGAGAAGTGGTTTGGTCGCAAGATGATATCAAGCGATGGGGTGGAGTTGGTATTGTTGAATCAATGCGTAAAGGATCACCAAACGGCTTTGCTGATGGTGGTGTTGTCACTGGCGATATCCTTGGCGGCATTGATATCGGTTATAAACCTAAAGCTTCTTACAGCAAGGGATTAGAAAATACTTCATCTCAACAACCTCAAATCAATATCTTTAATAATTCTCAAGCTCGTGTAAATGCAAATACAAATGAAGATGGCTCAGTAACTATTGAAGTCGTTGAGGCTCATTTGTTGAATGCATTAAGTAATCCGAATAGTCGAATTAGTAAAGGTATAGCAACTTATACAACAGCGGGGCGAAGACGATAATGACTGTTTTAGACAGAATGATGTATTGTTCAACGCAATCAGGTTACTCCGCTCAATTGGGCGATGATGTTACCATGGTAGATTTACCTGGTGGCGCGCCACGGTTTCGCCGTTCAATAAAAGGTACTTATCACACAGTAAATGTTCAATGGATTCTTGGGCCCAAAGGTTTCGAATACTTAATGGCGTTTTATCGCCGTTGGAAAAGAAATCCTAATAAACCATTTCTAGCAAAATTGTGTGTAGATGCTCCATTAGTTGAAGACTATAAATGTCATTTTTCTAGTTCCCCAACTATTAATGGTAAACAAGGTAAATTTTTCACTATTACCGCTCAATTACGGGTACGTCCTTTAGATACCAATGACGCTCGAGATGATCTAATTGTTGAGGCTGGTAATAGAGGTCAAGTTTTATCAGACTTGTTTGATCCTCTTGATAAACTTGTTAATAAAGATTTACCAGATGCGTTAGGAGATGTAATTAATGGCTGATTACATTGACCCTGCATTTTTTTTAAATAGCGCTGGTGTTGAGTTGATTGAATGTATTGAAATAAATCATCCTTCATTCTCAGCACCTTACCGTTATATGTGTAATAACACAGACCCTATGGTTTTGGCGGGTAATACTTATCTATATACACCGCTACAAATTGACAAAAACAATATTAGTAATGATTTAGAACAAGGTATGAGTATTTCATTTGCAGATATTGATGATGATTTTTCTAAAGCTGTCTTCAATATTCCCAAAACTGAATTTTCGCGTATACGTCCTACATTTCGATATTTTGGTTTTCGAGATGATCAGCTTGATGAACCGGTTATTACTTTTCAAACTTTGGAAATCCCTAAAATCAACAAAGATAGCTTGGGTAAAGTGACTTTTGAAGCGCGGGCGCCGGGTCTAAATGATGTCGCTACTGGGAAGATTTACACATTTGAGGATTACCCATTGTTAAGAGGTTCTTAATGACAATTAATAATCTTCTAGATAGAACGTGGAAACCAAATTACACCTGTTTTGAGTTTCTTTGTGAAGCGTGGCAACAAGTTACAGGTTTTAATTTGCAGCAACGCTTGGATGAATTCTTAAATGGTACTGGGGAATTTATAAGTTTAGATGAACCCATTTCACCCTGCATTGTACTTTTTACAAATGGTTCAAAAAGCTCAACTCATGTTGGGCTTTTTTATTTGGGTAGGGTTTTACATCTAACACCACTAGGTGCTCAGTTTGTGCCAATTGAAACCATATCTATTCGCTTTAAGGAAACGAGGTTTTATAAGTGAAAAAGGTAATTATTGTTCCAGATCAAATGGATAAATCAACATGGTCAGAGGAATATGTTGAAGATGTATGTGCATATCTCTATCAGCAATTTGATAAGAAATTACCAGAAGGGACAATAATCTATCACAACCACTTCGCAGAGTCTCAAAAACTTCAATTTCGTCAGCATTGTATTATCGAGGATATTGCACGACTACAAAGTCTTGAAGGGACCTTTTACGTTGTAATTAAACCTCAGGGTTTAGACTGGCGTGTTATTGGGTTTGTATTCGGTTGGGTTGAGGGCTACATGTGGAAGATGATGAATCAACCACTACCAGATCAATTTATCTCCTCTAACAACCAATTAACAAATCGTCAAAATACATCTCGTATTAATGGTCGCGTTCCTGATATTTATGGTCAAGTTCGTTCAACACCAGATTTAATCTCAACACCATTTCGTTATTACGATGCTGTAACTGGATTGGCCACTGAATATTCAATGATGGCAATTGGTCGCGGGCATTTTTTAATTGAAGATGCAAAAGAAGGTGATACAGATGTAGGAAATATTACGGGAGCAGCATTATCTGTATATCCGCCTGGTGCAGATTTAACGGGTACACCTCAATATCAAATCGGAGAAAGCTTCACCGAATATCCACTTTATATTCGTAAATCAAGTGCTATCAATGGACAAGAATTAGAAAAACCTAATGATGACGCAATTGAAACCGATAAACTATTTTTCATATATCCAAATATTATTAGAGCTCGTGATTCAAGTGTTGATTTCACACAATGGTTTCAGGCAAATGATAACCTTTCGTTATTCAATGCGAAGGTTGGCACAATTGATATGTCGATCAATGGAAACTTTATTGCTAACGGTAATTTTACCATTCGAATCGAATCTGAAACCTATATTGATGATGTCGGTGGATATCAAGGCTTAACGCTTTCAGGTTTTATTGTTGAAGTAACACGCACTGTAATTATTGATGATATGCCAACATTACAAACTACTGAATATGATCTTTCAGGTAATTATAAAGTTTCTAGTGTTACCTATGAGGTATCCGGCTCTAATTATATTTACATCGTGACTTTATCAAGCCCAAAACTTGTTAACTACAATTGGAACTACATAGACCAAAATAGTAATACAGTCGCTGCCGCAGCAACATTCACGGATAATCAACATGAGATTGATTTAGATGGTACTTATACCGTTTCTTCTGTGGTGGGCTATAGCCCAGCAGAGGGCAGTGTTCCTGCATCCTACTCGTCAATAGCACTAACTTTACCATCGGCAATAAATCCTGCTTGGAATGAGCTACAAACATTAGTTGATCAGTCTACAGAACCACAGATCGTATCTGTAAGACTCAATGTAGTCTCTTCAAAATGGGTTGGTTGGTACGATATCAAGTTTGCTCAAGCTGAAGGAATGATCTTAAATTTATATTATCCTTTAGGCCTTTATTGGTCATCGCAAAAATCAGGAATGCAATATGAGGCTTCAAGTCGGATAACAGTTGAGTATCAAAAGTTAGATGCAATAACTGGAAATCCTGTAGGAGAAGTATTTAAAAATACAACTGTCATTGAAGGGCGATTCTTAACTGATTTTGGTAGAACAATCCGCATTGATTTTAGCAGCAGCTTTACAGGAGCATTTAGATTTAGATTGTGTTCTGATCAGCCTGTTGGAGATATGTATTATCGTAGTACAGCCAAAATTGAAGATGTATATGGGATTGCAACAACTGATAAAACTACTTATCCAGATGTGACAATTGTCCGTTACAAAGCGATAGCAACAAAAGCAGCAACTTCAGTTAAAGAGAAAAAAACAAATCTCCTTGTTACTCGGAAGTTGCCTGTTGATGGTACGGGCGAATTAGTTCCTACAAAACAAATTGACCAAATTATTATCAACATGGCAATAGATGACCGTATTGGTCGCCGTACAATAAATGAAGTTGATATCCCTCAAATTAAAGCTGAAACACAGATAATCCGTGATTATTTTGGATCAGAAGTTGCTACAGAGTTTGGTTATCAATTTAATGATGCAAAATCTTCTTTTGAAGAACAAGTTCAACGTGTCGCAGCGGCGGGGTTTAGTGAAATATTTCGTATGGGAAATAAGTTGCGTTTGAAGTTTGAACAGCCCCAAGAGAATGCAGTTTTATTGTTAAACCACCGAAATAAAATACCTGGCACAGAAAAACGATCTTTAACTATCGGTAATGAAAAGGGGTATGACGGGGTAATAGTTGAATACACAGATCCTGAAGATGACACAGTTGCTACTTATTCAATACCAGAAGATGGTACTGCAAAAAATCCATTAAAGATTACCGCCTATGGTGTTAGGTCTTTAGCACAAGCACAAACGCGCGCTTGGAGAGAATGGAATAAATTGCAATATCAGATTTTGGGTGTAGAGGTTGAGGCTACTGATGAAACAGAGTTGTTGTTAAGGAATGATTGCCTGATGATTGCTGATAATACAAATATTGCAACGCAAGACGGAGATGTATTGGCAATTAATGGTTTAACAATAACTACTTCTCAGGATGTGATATTTGAAGAAGGTCATCAATATTATGTTTATCTTCAAATGTCGAATGGAACTATAGACATGATAGAAGTAGTTCCTGGGGAATTCACAGATCATATTATTCTACAAAGGCCACCGTTAGAACCGTTGGTTGTTGAAGAAGACCGTTATATCAAAACTAAATACATTGTAGTTTCAGATATGAACGTTGGTGCCGATATTTTCATGTTGAATGAAAGAGACCCAGCCAGCCGGAGGACAAACAAGTTGACCTGTTCTAACTATGATGATCGATATTACGAAATGGATCATAGTTTCTTTTAAATTTTAAACAAATTTCAAGCACCCAAAAGGTGCTTTTTTATTGCTTGGAGAAAGGCATGGCTGATTTTGTTACAGGTGAACAACTTGAGAATGCAGGTAAGAATTGTGAAAGTTTTGATAAGTTCTTTCACGGTACAGATGCGGAAGATGTAATTACTTATTTAGGGAAAGTGTTTCCTACATTATCAAAAATTTTAAGACAATTTTTTGATGCAGGTTTATTTCGACCCTTCCAAACTGAAGCTCAATTACTAGCATATGTTCCGACAACAAATATAAGTGCAGCTTATGCCTTTGATACTAAAAAACTATATTTATGGAATGGTACAAGTTGGATTAATGAGGGTTTGAGCCAGTATGAACAGTCCAAGCTTTACACAGATGATCTACTACCACAAAAAAACCTTCCTGCAGGTTCAGTAGAGCTTGTTTCTAGCAGCCCTCGTTTAATTGCTGGCATAGGTGTTAATTACAATCTAGATATTGTTAATGATGTTCGCTACACAGCAATGGTTATCTCTTGCTATGAGGGCTCAGAGATTACTCTTTGGAACTCAAGCAATGGTAGTGTGGCTGGTGACGGTTTTGGCTTTACATTTCACAATGCATATCCACCATCACAAGCAAATAAAGTTACTCCACATCCTGGGTCGCATTCAACTGTAAATGGTACTGATACTTTAATTCACTCAAGAGTACCGTCTGGTGCCAAATACATCGTTGTGAATAAATCTGTTACATCACTTGGTCTAGATTTGACGTGGAAAGTTCAAAATGGTTATGGCCTTGATAAGAACTTAGTTTTCACGCCAGTAAGTTTAATGCTGGATGGGAAGTCTAGTGTTTTATTTAGAGCTTCTACACCTGAAAATTTATTTTTAAGCTCAAATATTATTAGTGGAAAATATCTCAGTTTAACTAATGGAACCATCCAAGATACAAGCACTAAACCTAACTGGAAATTGGGCGTTATTCCAGTTGAGGCAGGTGTTACCTACCAACTCAAATTAATTGGCGATGTAACATTAATTCGACCAAGTTTTCTCATTAATACACATTCTATTGCTCAGAACACCGCAACAACATTAGCTACTTTAACAAGCTTGGGTGATAACCTGTATTCATGTGTTGCACCTGCTGGAGCAACTTATCTTGTTTTAACTCTTGATCTAACACCGGATTACCCAAGCGTTGCGATTTCAAATACACTGATTGTGCAGCGGATTAAAAATGCTTCGGGCTTATCTGTTACAAGTATTGCTGGTATTCCAATCGCTGATCCGATAGCACGGGCTTATCTACTTAAATCTAGCACTTATGCGGATGTGAATATTTATTCGCAATCGCAGAACAAGACTGATTGGTATCTGAGTATTGTTAATTCAACAGTGCAGCCTAGGACAGATTATCACTGGAAAATGGCAATGATCCCTGTCAAGCCGGGCGGAGTTTATCGAGTTGTATGTCCGCGACCAAGTTCTACGTATAATTTAAGATTTACTGAGCTAGATAACCCTCTTGTAACTAATACTGCAACTTTAGCACCTGCACAAAGTACAGTAATTGATGACAATAATATTGAAGTCGTTGCACCAAGCAATGCGAAGTATTTACTCATCAATACTTACATTGTTGGTGGTAGTTTTAACTATGACATTACGGCAACTTTGGTTGTTAAAGATGTAAGTAATGCAGTTAAAACTGGCTCTGAAATTTCGATGTTGAATGGGTTTAGTTTGCGTGACAATGAATCACGCAAGCAAATTGAATCTTTATTACTACGGACATTTGATTCAATTCTGAAAGGTAAAAAATGGTGTGTTATTGGTGATAGCATCACCGCCTTAACAGGTCGATCAGCTCATAATTACCATTACTACTTGGCTCAGCTAGTAGGTGGAATGACTATCTATAATTATGGTATTTCAGGAACTGGCTTCTTTAATCGGACAGACATAGCAAGCAAAATTGTTGAAACAGATATTGATTTTATTTCAGTGTTCCTTGGTACGAATGATTGGGGTAATCAAACATCGGAAAACCAAAAAGCTTTAGGTGTTTTTGGTGATACTGGAACAACGACAATTTCAGGTTGTATCAATACTGTTTTATCTAGCTTAATTAGCAAGTTTCCCTTAATTCCACTGATTCTATTCACCCCTTTACCTCGTAGTGATAACTACGGACTAAATGGGGCTGATAATGCATATGGGTACAACTTAAAAGACTTGGTTGATTTACTGCATCAATATGCAACTCATTTTTCTCTACCAATTCTTGATTTATATAGTGGATCAACTTTATACCCTTGGAATTCAGCAGCAAATGACTATTACTTTAAGCCACCTGTTGGAAGTGGTTATCCAGATGTGGGGGATGGATTACATCCTAATGACGAAGGCCATAAAGTTTTAGCACATGTAATTAAGGTTCCATTAGAGTCAATTCAACGCAAGTAAAGCATCCAACAGGGTGTTTTTTTTTTACCAAAATTTAGGGAGCCTATCATGGCCGAACCAATTAGCACTGCTGGAGCAAGTGCCTTTTTTAAAATTTACGGTATGGCGATAGTTGTCATTTTAAGTACGGCTCTTATTGCACTTGTTGTGATGATGATACGGATGCCTAAGAATCCACAAGAATGGGCAGTGGGGCTGATATGCACAGTGGTTTCAAGTATTACAGGTGGTTCATTTTTTATTATGAAGTTTAGTCTACATGAATGGGTAAACAACGTTTGGGGCGTTTTAGCACTTGGCGGGTTTTTCTTTGCGTGTGGATTACCTGGTTGGTTCATTGTCCGTATCACAGCAAATTTTATAAATCAGCGGGAAGGTAAAAATATCGTTGAAGTTGTTAAAGAGTTAAAGAAAGAAGTTAAAGGTGATTAATGAAAAAGTTAATGCCGCTTTCGGGCGGTTTTTCTTTATGTGACATTTAGTAACCAGTTTGTTAAATTAATTAAAAATTAACAATGGTATTGAAATGAATAAAATATTAATAATTCTTCTATTTTCTTTTGGATTGCTGGGTTGTGTAAAGTCTGAACAGCAGAAGATGCAAGAAAAGAGAGATAGGCTTGACTTGCAAGTGCAGAAACTAGTGAAAAATAAACTTAAGGATGAATCAGCCAAGTTTAGGAATCAATGGGATCTTTGTGGTGAAGTAAATGCTAAGAATAGCCTTGGAGTGTACACTGGCTTTCAGAGATTCCTTATGAGTGGTCAATATATATATTTTGAGAATGACTACAAATCAGACGATACATCTATGTCAGCATTTAATGAAGCTTGGAATTCTGAATGTAAAAAATAGAGTATATCAATTTTTAAAAGAACCGCCGAAAGGCGGTTTTTTTATTGGCTAAAGGAAAGTGAAATGAATATCGAACAGTACCTTGAAGAGCTTATCAAACGCGAAGGTGGGTATGTGAATAATCCGGCTGATCGTGGCGGTGCAACAAAATATGGCATTACTGAAGCTGTAGCGCGTACAAATGGCTTTAAGGGCAATATGAAAGACTTACCCCTTGATACGGCAAAAGCTATTTATCGTAAACAATATTGGCTAGAGCCACGTTTTGATCAGCTAAATGCACTTAGTTCAGTGGTGGCAGAAGAGCTTTTAGATACAGGTGTAAATTGCGGTACTGGATTTGCGAAACCGCTTCTACAACGTGCATTGAACTTGTTAAATAATCAGGGCAAAGGTGGGTATCCCGATATTGATGTTGATGGGGTTTATGGTCCAGCCACTCTAAAAGCATTTAAAACCTATTTGGATAAACGTGGAAAGGACGGTGAAAAAGTCCTAGTACGTGTGCTGAATATCATGCAGGGCCAGCGCTACATTGAAATCTGTGAACGTAATCCAAGCCAAGAACAATTTTTTTATGGCTGGATTTCTAACCGGATCAGCTAGCATGAACGCATTACTCTGCAAGCGTTCAAAGGTTGCTGCAATCATTACTTTGCTGTGCATTCTGATATCGGGGTGCACCGCTCATACAATCAACAATAATGTAAGTGTTGGGCTTTGTATTAAGGCCCTTTAAAGGGCCTTTAATTGAGCAAAATTTTGCTCATTTTTTTTAGTTTTTTCTGATTCTGAGCAAAATTATTCACATTTTATGAACATCTAATTATTAATCTTTAGCATACCCTCAAGGGTAAAATAATTATTCGATTTAAGATTTTGAGACATAGACCAGCCTCGATTTAAATACATGCTTCCACCGAACCCAAGTTTATATTTTCCGTATTTTTCTTGAATACCTTCAATGGCACACATTAAATTTTCTGTTTTTTCTAAATCACTATAATCAGTCAACAAGTCATAAGTATAAGAATTTTTGCTTTCAAGCGCCGTCAATACAACCCCGCATTTTTTAAAATCCACTCCATATCTGTAAATATAATCAATCATTGAAGTTGATGCTTTCACCAGTCGTCTAACGTCATCTGTTGGTACACTAAATGACTGTGATAACTCGCCTTTATAAAAAGGCTTATTTACATCAAACGGGCTAGAATGTGCAAAAGCCACGATACAGCCACACAACACTTGATCTTTTCTAGCTCTTGTAAAGGCCTCTTGTGTCCTTCTTGCAATCGCTTCCTTTAAATCATCTTTATCAATAATCTTTTGTTTAAATGCCCTAGAAGAAATAATTTGTTTTCTTGTTGGTGGTGTATCTTCAATTTCAATGCAAGCAATACCGTTAAGCTCAAGAACAGTTCTTTTCATTACAACGCTAAATAAAGATTCGATGTGATACGGATTTGCCATCATTAAATCAAATACGGTATTTATCCCCATTGATTCTAATTTTCTAGAATGTTGTCGGCCAACTCCCCAGACTTCTGAAACCTTTGTTTGTTTATAAAGTAAGTTGCGTATATTTTCTGGGAAAGAAACAAGGTTGCAAACGCCGTTAAAAGTTGGATATGTTTTTGCTAGATGATTTGCAATCTTTGCTTCTGTTTTGGATCTGCCCACACCAACGCAAACAGGAAGGCCGATCCACATAAATATTCTATCTTTCATTAACTTTGCATAAGCATTTAAATCATATTTGTATTCGTATGCTGTCAGCTCTAAAAAAGCTTCATCAATACTGTAAGTCTCATGTTCCTTAGGCGAAACGAACTCCTTTAAAATTGCATGGAAGCGGCGAGACATCTCTGCATAGACAGGGTAATTACTTGAAAGTACTGCCACATTGTTACGCTTAACTAAATCTATTATTTTAAATAATGGTTCACCCATCTTAATACCAATTGCTTTAGCTTCTGCGCTACGCGCAACAGCACAACCGTCATTATTCGATAAAACAATGACAGGTCTATTGTTAAGCTTAGGATTAAAGAAACGTTCAATACTTGCATAGCAATTATTTACGTCAACGAGTGCAAAAATACGCCTTCTCATACCCACCTTGAAAACGTTACAAATTCAAGTTGAATGGTAGAGCTGAGGCTAAACAAATTCAAATTTAAAAACTTGTGGATAAACAATTAAAAGTCAAAACTTGTCGTGGGGGAGGGATGTTTTTTGTCGGAAATATTTTTAATTATTGAGTACTGAAAGAATATATTTTAACCAATCAAATTTAGCTGACAAAAATATTGCGTTTAAATAATCGTCTAATAAATGCTATCTGCACTTTTGATTCTTAATGATTGGCACACAAGGATTTGAGAGTTTTTACGGTAGTGTATTACCGTAAAAATTGAATTACCGCAAAAGATACTGCAAACGTTACGGTAATGGGTGGGAATAATTGGTACTTATTGAAACGTTTATTGTTCTGGTATAGTAGGCGTATCAAGGGTTTTGGGAAGAATTGAAACCTGACGATACTAAAAACTGGTGCGCCCGGCGGGGATCGAACCCACGACCCCAGGTTTCGGAAACCTGTACTCTATCCAACTGAGCTACGAGCGCATGCGTGGGGCACATCATAGGAAAAAAACACTGGCAGGTAAAGCACGAAATACGTGCCAAGTGACTTTAATGCTTAATTAAACAGCAAGTTGTTCAATATTTTATATACTTTCTTGAAGAAGCTGAATTGAATAGTTAATTGTACGTAAAGCACTTGCAAGTTCCTGAGGGGGAATGCGTGATTCTTGTAAATTTGTAATCCAGTGTATCTGATATAATTTAAGTTCTTGTATTGTAGTCGTTTTCTCTATTCTTTGAACAAGTGGTTTAGTCATTAGTCCGCAATAACTGCTAAGCGTTTTCATCATTAATAGTTGTATTTCTTCGAAAGAAAGAGCCTTAGAAGATATTACTGGTTGAAAATATGTAGTACTGGACTGATCTAAAGTTTTTTGCTCGGAAAGCTGGATTTCTCCAACAAGATTCGGGGAATGTGCTATGGAGCTACCAATAGATTCTTTTTGATTTTCTTCTACTTTATTTATTTGTGAGGTTTTTAAAATAATTTCTTCATCAGTTAATGTTTCTGTAGAGGCAGCTGGGGCAATAAGTTCTAAGTCGACAAGTTGTTGAATCAATTCCGGAGAAGCAATGCGTTTTTTAAATTCACCATTTAAGTTTTGAAAATCCTCATGGTCTATCAAGAGTAATAAACGCCTTTGTTTTGCATTTAAAACAATATTGCGTTGTTGAAGTGCAACTCTTCCTAAATTGGTTCTATAAAAACCAGCCATTATGTTTCCCCAATATATACATAAATCAGACTGTTCAATTTTCTGAGTTGAACAGTGCTGTTTTTAATAAAATATAAATGGGGTTAACCATAAAACTCAAAAATGACAATATGATGAAGAATTGATGAATATCATCTATTTAAGTCATTAAAGTACACTTTCTAATGCTTTGCGAAGGTAAATATCAAGCTCATCTTGGCGTAATAACCATTGAATATAGTCTTTAGGAAGTTCAGCAATTGCTGTGCCTTTATGCTTACCAAAGTTAACCGTTG
>Ga0308159_1001182_pt1 | contig 41392 bp, 48 predicted proteins | sample PhyCR1_FD_201040 | JGI IMG/M metagenome (GOLD analysis project Ga0308159, IMG submission 201040) | Phyllosphere microbial communities from UC Gill Tract Community Farm, Albany, California, United States - DLSLC.R1 | ecosystem: Host-associated > Plants > Phyllosphere > Unclassified | place: USA... | reverse complement strand
AACTCATCCCTTCGAACAGCAGGCTTGCGCTAAACAGTGACATACCGGTTATTGACGCTACAGAACTCACCACACTTAGCACTTCTGACCACTTCATATCCATTCCTTAGAAAACACCTACCCAACGTGCTCAACTCACGCAGGGTTAACGTCAATACGGTTATCAATCGAACTGACTAAAAAACTCACCCGAAATCATACTGTCCAGAAACGCTTTCTGTTCCGCCGTAACGAGGTTCCGTTGAGTAAACCCATGCGCGTCCGGTGGTGCCAACCAACGAGCCTGTCGATCCATGGCAACGGCGACGAGCGCGGCTTTTTCTTCCGCGGTCATCGCGTTCACGTAGACCCCCAGCGATGACAGCAACCGTACTGAGAAATCCAAGTCGAGGTACTCTTCCTCGGTAAATGCCAGGTGCCAGATGAACTCGAATGAGAGTTCTGCAAGGGCCTTCATCCATCGATTTCCTTATTCCGTTCCATGCCTGGTTATACGCAATGGCCATGGCCACCCAGTAGAGGCTGGGAGTGAATGCCATAACGACCATTGTGCGTTGCTTTTTAAAAGCCAATAAAAAACCCCGTAGACGCTAGTCTACGGGGTTTCTAAGAGCGGAGGCCGAGGTCGGAATCGAACCGGCGTAGGCGGATTTGCAATCCACTAATTTCCTCATTACTTTCAATAGGTTGTATGAATATCTATTCCGCATCACTAACATTTTTTACTCGCTGGAGCCCTATAAAATCGGGAGGTTCTATTTCAGTTGCGGAATGGATTTCCATGCCTCGTCGAGTGCAGCCGAATAGCCCTAGGGGTGGCCCCATCAAACCTTCCATTCAAAGGTACGTGATAGGGATTCGAAGCGGACCAGCACGCCTCACAACCCGCTCTAGGCCGCAATTGTATTGGTTTGGGTAAGCTGTAAGGATAGAAACGGCCTACAGAGGCCCAGCATATGCCCTAATCTGACAGTGCTTATTGAGCCGGTTCGTGTGCCTCAGTTCAATCGCGTCATCCGCTACCATGTAAGCAAATCTCCAATCGACCTGCGGTATGCGAGGACCAGTAGGTTCATTTCTGCCACCCACTTCGGTGCTCAATGCTCGACAGACACGATCCGTCCGATGATGGATTGGAGCTATTAATTCTACAGGCTATGAAATACGTGGCCTCTAACACTTTCTGGAAAAGCCCGTACCACTTTTGTACCACCTGTAGTTATATGCCCCCCTTTTAAATAAATCCAAATCAATTGTAAGGTTCGAACCTAGCGAGCTGTCGGTCTTTTGTGTTTGACGTCAAGCGTAAGCAGATCCCGACGGAGGACGAACCCAACACATTTCTTCATACGCACTATAAAAACGCCCGGCCCGTAGGCCGTGCGACATCTCAACACTGTTTGCGGCCCTACCTGAGACCAAAACAGAACAAGCCGTTATTATCGTAGTGATAGAAACACATTCCTGAGGAGTCGTTCTTTAGTAGACGAACATATGAAGAGCTACCTTCCGCAAGCTCAAGCTGCCTGTCCAATATAACAGGAACACCAAACTCGCTTAATAGATCGTCCAATCCTTTTGTGATCACTTCTTTTTCTATGGTCATAAAAGCATAGTCGCCCCAGATAGGAGTAATATCTCCAGTCACATATAGATATTCAGTTCTCCCTGAATCCTGCCACGTTGACGTATATTGAAACGAACGGTGTCCAAGCGTCATCGTTTCAATATTATTTATCACACGCCCCTCTTTCATAGCAGCATCTTTTTCGATATATAATGAGGTAAGCATTCTATATTCGACGTTTTTCTCCAACCCCCACTCTCGCAAATAAGCGGCGAGCACAATCAATATCAAGCTACAGATCACTACACTCAAAACCAAAGTTTTCTTAATTACCACCGGCCATCCCTCCCGCGCTCGAAACACAGCGCACAACAAGAAAGTCTAATGGAACATTTACTGGCACCGCATAAGAACTCGACCCTACGGGGGTATAGCATACAACTCTATATCTTTCATCTTGGACTCTAATCATTATCCTTCCATGGAGATTCACAGGAATATTCTTTAACTGTGAAACCAAAGTCGCTGCGACATCTTTTTTTACCGATGTAATGAATTCAATATCTAGGCCACCTGCTTTAAAACTCTTAACCTGTAGAGGATCGTCCGTTAAAATCTCAATCTCCGGCTGGAAAAAATAAGTTAAAGCAACTATAAATACCAATATACCCAACAACTTTGACGCAAAAGCAATAATCCTTTTCCGCCTAAACTCTTTTATAACAGGCTCGACAAACTCCTCATTGGCTGGAGAAAAAAGATTTGTACTATCGATTGATTCGCTCGCATCCTTAAGCGGCTGTTCATCACCATCTAGAGGACCAGCTAAATAATCAGTGTTAAACATGTAGCCCGCTTTAGGGCTGGTAACTATGACGCTATGCCCATCCACACCAAAAAAAGATCTTACATTAAAAATAGCTTGAGTTAAGCTACCAACCGTTACCACGCGCCCAGGCCAACCAAATGAAATTAACTGTTCTTTACTGAGGATTTCTCCCGGACTGGAGATAAGTTTATATAACACTCTAATCTCGGCACCCCCCAAGTGACAGACTATAGGGCGCTCGTCACGATCACTCACCTGAAGTCTCCAGCTTGAACAATCAAAAAACAACCGAGCCCACCCCCTACTCCCAGAGACCATGTAAACATAATAGATTTCGACCTCCATACCTAACTTTGTATAAGGCATACCCCCCCCCTCACTCTAGATCGGAATAACACCAATATAAACGACACTGTAGTAGGAAGCACGCACTGCCTACACCCCACCACCCAAACCACTCTCAATTATTGAAAAATAATTAATAATTTATCAATAATTTGACTGGATACCAAGCAAACGGCAAATTCACGACATATGACCGTGGAGCAACGACCTTGCATTATAGATCAGACATTAACGACGCCAGTGAGTTTATCGAATACGATCCTTTATCAAAGGATCACCAACAGCAAATCCTTGATTTGAATACTCGACAGTTAAGGCCAAAAATAGTAAAAGACTATTCTTTTAATAAGATCCTTTCGGCCGCACTTGGGGACCGGATTATCATAAATAATTTCCCTTCAAACCCAACTCATGGATCTTCGAACTTCTGTGACAAAGTTTCTATTGAAATAATTTCCGCCAGCAAAGATTCTGTTGATTTGAGACTAACCATAAGCAACAACACTTTTATAATTGAGAAGGAATTACCAGCAAAGAGTTAGGCCAGCTTCGAGAGCTGGCCCTAACCTATAAGCCTGCGCTGACTCCCCACGACAAGCTGACCGCCTTATCTAAGTATTTAGAGGTCAGAGATTCCTCCACAGAACTAACGTCTGAGGCAGTAAATACTTACATTTAAACTTTTCAGCAACTACTCTGTACTATGCACTTCGGGCTCTACTCTTTAAAATTAAGCAAGCCTAAACGAGACATATAAATGGTAAACACAACAACCTTCCAAAAGCCCTTCGCCCTTTTTCCATCGAACTGAAGCTTTTGAAAGGCTTTCTCATTCCTTCGGGGGACACAAATCCGACGCTACTAACTGCCGGAAAGCAGCCACGTTTAATCAGCGGCCCACGATCGGTCTGCAGAAGCAACACAGCGACCAGCACTTATTCCCGCGACTAGATGCAATCATAGAGGCTGCTGTAACAAGGAATCAGCACGCTGACGGGTGACTCACGATTTAGGCGCCAAGCTAGCCGATCTCCCCGTTTTGATAAGCCATACACTGTCTGCCTCACCCATTCAGACTCTCTCAACGCCCTTGATCACAGCTGTGCCTCAAACGTACTCCCGTCGCTGCTACGTAGCCCCCTGATGGATTGGACATAGCCGTCCTCAAAACACCGCCAGTTATGGCTTACCGGGCATCGAGCGGCCGGCCTTGTAGCAATTTCTAAGCAAGCATCAATCTGGTAGGCCCCTGCTGTGCTTAGGCTTTTTCGATGAGATTGCACACATGTCAGGGGAATACTCACTCCCGGATTTGCTTGAACGAATGTACGAGAATCAGCTCGCGTTAGAAGCGGCTCTGATGGAATTGGCTCTCCAAGGCGAAAAGCAAGGCCTGGATGAGGTTGGCAATAACGTACGTGGTGCGCTATTCGTGATCGGCGAAAATGCTGGGCACATCAAGCAGGGCCTGGCGAAGTTACGAACCAAACGTCTCTGACAAAGCACGACCCGCTGCGCGGCTACGGATCACGTCCGGCACACGTATAACTGCGAATTTATCCAATGAGTTCATAACGTGGTGCTCTTTAAGCGATCACTCACAACCTGGCGAGCTATATCGCCGGCTTTTCTGAGTTCCACAGCTACGTGCGGGCCTGTTCCTAGCAAACGTGGAGAGTTCGGAAAGGGGCACAAAAATCATGAGTGTGAAGACGATTGAAAGCTAAAAAGAATTTCTGCTGAGAGAAAATCAATGACTGTTGCTGGAGCTATCCGTATACAGAGGGCGACGCCCCTGACATTTGTTTGACGCGCCTATCGCAGGCGCGCCAAGCTTTCCCTATGATCAGTTTGATTTCACGAACTTAGGATCTTTTATCACGAAACTGGATATTGTTCCTGTAGTTCTGTACATGCCAAGCTCGATTCGATCAATTTTTTCGTAATCAACACCTAACTCTGAGAATGTATAGTTTGAACCGTTGAATTGCATAGTAGGAACTGCAGTATCTCGGTTTACATAAGTTCCGTCTTTAAGGAATACGTGAACATACATGAATACGCCGCTTGCGAAAGCCGCGCTGATGTTCCCATCGACTCTGAACAAAAGCTTGCTTCCGCGACCAAATCCATCGTCGTAGGCATAAATCCTATTGATCAAGACCCCGTCAATTACAGGCAAACTTAAATCTGCTTTTGGAAGCCGCTCGATTCCAGCGTAATTGAACGGAGCTGTGTAGTAGCTAATCCTGTCGAGACCGTAATAAAGATCCACTGCATTGTTGTCAAATGAGGCTAACTTGTCGCTTGGCTTCAGAAGTTTGGTGTAGTAGTAACTCGGAACCTGAACCTCTTTCAAGCCTTTTGCCTTGGCGTCAAGGATGATTGACTCCCGTATTTTGCTCTGCGCCCAAACATTTATGACCGCATTACTAAACAGCAAATAGGACGGCACAAAGTAGACTAAAATAAACGCTGAGACCGCCATCGCATACAGCGTTTTTATTCTCCTAGCCTCGGAGTCGCATACCACGCTCATCACGAATGACAGCGAAATCAACATTAACACTAGGGCACCGTTGTACGCTCTCTCAGGAACAAACGGGGAGCCAATGAACGCTGCATTTGACAGGACAGCGCCTATGAAAAACACACCTGCGTACAGAAGATGCTTTCTGTTGGGCACGACGATGATGCAGACCGCCAGCAGTGACACGATTATGACAAGGTATACTTGCCAGTACGTTGACATAATGCCAGGGAATCGATCGTAAAAATGAAGATCAAACTTATCCAAAAAGCTCATCGATTTCCATTCGACGAAACTATTTGCGCGTGACCTGTTGCCGGGGCTGAGGATTAATACCGCTGCGCCGATGGCTGCACCGACTAACCCATAAATAGCGGTTCTTTTGTTTTTTTCAGAAAAAACCACAAACAGAGTTATAAGAACAACAACCACGCTTGTGTTTTCGTTTGAGCACCCAGCGAGAAAACCTAATACGACAGCTAGGCAAGACTCTTTAATACCCGATGCTTTATCAATAGACTTAAAGACATATACAAAAAAACCAGACACAAACATGCTGGTCCAAAGATAGTTGGTAGATCCTACAATCCAAAATGATGTCTCCCCAAGTGCTGGATTTGCAATCCAATAGAGAGAAAAAATAATCAATAGGGATACGGGGCCAGCCTTATTTTTTAGGCCAGTCAATGAGTGCGGCATCACGCATACAAACAGCATAAGCAGTACAAAGACAAAGCTATTTACCGTTTCGTATGCAAAATGAGGTAGGAGATTTAGAAGGTACGAGCTAATAGTGTTTGTGACTATACGACCGCTCCAACCCATGTAATGCACCAACTGCGCATCCAGAGACAAACCTAAACTGTAATATGCAAAGTCATCAGATTGCATTGGAACATGCAAAGAAGGAATTAGAACCGCCACGAACACAAACGCTAAAGCCAGTAAAAACATTATCCTTTTAGCAGTCACTGCAATTCCCCCCCATTAGAAACTTTCTTAACGATATACTTCGGACGCTTCTTCGTCTCTATGTATATTCGCCCTATATATTCTCCGAGCACACCTATCCCTATGAGTTGCACGCCACCTAAGAATAGAATAGCGGTCATGATTGACGGATAGCCAGGGACAGCATTACCCCAAATAAGTTTGTCGGCAACCATCCACAATGCGTACCCCAATGAGAATGTGGCCACGACCATTCCGAGATAAGTCCACATACGCAAGGGGATTGTGGAAAAAGAAGTGATCCCCTCCAGTGCAAGATTCCACAGCTTCCAGCCATTGAATTTTGATGTGCCTGCAACACGATCAGCCCTGGCATACTCGACAATGGCAGTTTCAAACCCAACCCAGCTAAGCAGCCCTTTCATGAATAGATGGCGCTCGGGCAGCATTTTTATCTCTTCGACAACCTGCCTCGACATCAGCCTGAAGTCACCAACGTTTTCCTCTATTCGTGGGTTCGAGATTTTATTGTGGAGTCGGTAGAACATCTCGGCGCTGGCCCGCTTCATGAAGCTGTCAGACGTCCGATCCATTCGCTTTGCAAGCACAACGTCATAGCCTGAAAGCCACTTCTCAATAAGCAAGGGAACCACCGCTATAGGGTCTTGCAGGTCAACATCTATGGGGATTACGGCATCCCCAGATGAGTAATCCAAGCCTGCGAAAAGCGCTGCCTCTTTACCGAAGTTCCTCGACAGCCTAACGAGAGTTACCAAATTATCTGACGCGGCCAACCCCTCGATGATTGAGCAAGTGTCATCTCGGCTACCGTCATCAACAAATATCAGTTCTACGTCATACTTCTGTAGTTGCTCCTGCCTGCGCACCTCGCTATAGAATATAGGTATAGCATCTTCTTCATTGAAGACAGGTACAACTAAAGATATTTTCATTATTTCGCATCCCGAAAAATAACAAACTTTGAGAACAAAAAGCCAATAACGAGACTGACAACTGAGAACACAATTAGAGTTAACAGAGGAATAAACTGAAACAAATCAGATATCGCCCCTACCAGCAAACTCAAGCACCCCATAAAGACAACATACACCACATACATTACGCCAGTCGCCTTGCGTTTGAATGTAAACCTAGAATTCACAACAAAAGAAAAGCTCACCGCAACGCAGAACGCTATGAAGTTGCTGACAGATTGCTCAAAACCGATCACGTAAAACGTTAAAAGAAAAACTAGCCAATGAACTGCGGTATTTAACACACCTACAGTTGCATATCGCTTAAATAGATTTATCAAATGCATTCATCCATAAGCTGCATATCAACACTGGCTCTCTGGTTTGAGAGCCTCTCCGTACCAGTGGGCAAAAGGCCAGCGAGTATACACAATTTATTTGATTCTAAACCGCTCCTATTTTTCTTCTTTGGATACAGTCCGTGCATATCCTTGGCACGCCCGCAGCGCGATCACGGCGTTATCCCCGTCGTCGGTGATGGCGATAATTCTTTGCGCATGCGCTGGGTCAAGTTGGGCTCGATAGGTTGCATGAACCACGCCGACGGTGCCGGGAGCGGCAGGCACGTTGCAGCCACTGGCTGAATCACCGGAGTCGAGAAGGACTGACAGCCTGACATCAGAAGTGGCAAGGCGATCGCGCAGAATAGCCTGGTTGCGTTGAGCATCGGATAATTCCCTCAAGTGTTGTTGGTCCTGGCCGGCGAGCTGCTGCTCCAGGGCCAGGCGCTTATCGGTCTGGTCGCGAGCCTGTTTAGCTGCCGCAGCACTGACTAGGCCGAGGTCCGTCTGGAATTGGTCGGCCTGATCCGCCAGCTTTCTGTCGTAGCGCCAGTCCTGCACCTGCCAGGTTCCGGCCGCGCTGATGGCCATCGCTAGCAGGGTCGCGCCCATAATATGCCCGGCCGTCATATCAGCACCTTCAGCGCCTTGTCGTACAGCGACTGGCGGGCGGCCTGGCCGGTGAGCCCGCCATTGATGCGACGGGTGATCTTCGCGAAACCGCCCTGGTCCGCCAGCGTATTCAGGCCTTTCGTAGACCAGAACCAAGCCGCCGACATTGCGGCATGTTGCGGCAGCTCAAGCAGTTCTGGCGTACTGATCAGGTCCAAGCCAAGCGCCTGGCCGCATGCCGCGTAATTCGCCCGGCCGGTGATCTGGATCAGACCCCGGCCACGATACCTGGGGCCGTCCCCCCTCAAGGTGTTACCTAGATCGGCGCGCCCTTCATAGCCGGCCTGCTGCACCGTGGGCCCCCAAATCTCGCGCACAAAACGCAACTGCCCTGACTCGTGCCCGACCTGGGCGATGAATGCGGCGGCGCGCGCTGTGCCGACGATGCCATAACGGTTCATGGCTGTGTTCAGGACAGGAACAAAAACGCCGGCTTGGCGGCCGGCGTTCGGGAGGATCTGCAGCAACTGCTGCTGGGTGATGGGCATACAAGCTCCTAACGTGATTAGCCCGCACTTGGCGGGTGTTGTGATGCTCAACCGCTATGCCAGGCTTACGACCTCGACAGATTTCGCGGCCTTTTTTGCTTTCTTGCCCTTCGCCTTGGCCTTGCCCTTTTTGCCGCCGTTGCATTCGACGGTGGTGGACCAGCCCGCTTGGGTAAATGTCTGCTCGACGGAATCCACCAGATACTCGCCATCGAGCCCCATCTTGAAGCCCAAGGCATTGATAGAGCGCTCCGCGAATAGGTCCGTGCGACCGGGCATTTCCAGGCGCACACCAGCCGTGGAGCGGTTGAACGCTGCGAGACGGGCCTTAGCCGCTGATTCGGCGGCGGTTTTGTTTGGGTGGATATGGCGATCTGTATGTACTGCCGGCAAGCCGTCCGGCACGTCGGCATTCTCCAAGGAGACCACTGTCAACTTGCCCGTCTTCTTGTCCTGATGCTTGGCCGCCACTGTCTTGTGCGCGTTGCGGTCCCCCAGGCGAAACTGCCAGCGGCTTACGTCGCTACGCGTGAGGGTGATCGCGCCAATTACCTGGCCGCTAGCACTCATGCCCGCTTGGCGCTGCATAACCATCAGTTTGCCGTCGCCCACCTTGGCGGTGCAGTCGTGTTGTTTTGCCAGGCGCGTGACAAAGCTGAAGTCAGATTCGTGGAGCTGGTCAGCCCGGACGACCTTCGTGGCAATGGTGCAAGCGGGCGTCCAGCCATTGCGCGCCGCGATATCGGAAACAATTTTAGACAGTGGCACGTCTTCCCAGCTACCGCTACGGATGGATTTCCCGGTGCCGCGCATGTCGCTGGCCTTGCCCCGAATAACGATGGTGTCCGGCGGACCGGATACCTCAATCTCGTCGACCACATATCGTCCCAGGCGCACCAGGGACGTTTCGGCATAGCCCAGGTAGACCTCGATTCCGGCGCCGCGCTTGGGCAGCGTTACCAGGCCGTCGCGATCATCAATGCGCAACTCAAATTCGTCCGACTCCATGCCGGGCTTGTCCGTGGTGCGCAACAGCAAAAGCCGATCGTTAATCAGCGACGTAATGTCGGAACCGTTCGCTACGATTCTAAATTGTGGAGTCATAGAGCATTGGCCAATAAAAAACCCGCACTGGGCGGGCTTTAGGAAAAGGAGGCGTTACGCGTAACGGACCAAGGGCGCAGCCGATAGAACTGAATCAATCCCACAAGGCCACTTGATCATCCACAGGACCTGGCAGATCCGGCAAGACAATCACCACGCCGGCGCGGTAAGGCTGATCCTCGTCCGCCAGGCCCTGATTGGCCGCCAGCACCGCCTCAACACTGCCCACCAGATGGCCATAGAAGTTATGGCAAATGGTATCGAGCAGATCCCCGTCAGATGTTCTGCATGTCGTCGCCATAGCGCACAAACTCCATGGTAAACGCCTGTTTGCGGGGGGTACCGCCCTGCATCAGCGCGCTTTGGTCTTCGTCAATGGTCTTGAGGCACCAGGTGCCAAGCACCACGCCATAGCCCGTGGTCAGGGTCACCGGCTTGAGCTGGGAGCCTATTGAGCGCAGCGTGTTGAGCTGCTCCAGACCGCCCCGGTAGCCTGGGAAAATATCGCCCTTCAGCGTGATTTTCTCGTCTCCCATGCCCACGGCCTGCTGGGCAGACCGACGCGTCAGGCGCTCCTGGGAGGCCCAGCGGTACTCGGTCGAGCGGCGCAGCGAATCAAAGGCCGCCGTATCGAGGTTGAAGTAATACGGTTGCGCCTTCGGATCCAGCGGCTGAATGATCAGCAGATGGGGGAAAGGCTTCACCGCCTCTTTCGCCGGCGTGCCATCCGTGGCAAAGGCACCGGTCGGCAGGATATTGGCCAGCGACGGGTCAACCTTGCCGGCGATCTTGTTGATCGCCGTAGCCGCCCGGCCGGCCTGCTCCTTCAGCGTGCCCAGGCGCTCGTCAATCTGCGACAGGGCGCGCGTTGCACGGTTATAGGTGGCCACAACCTGGCCAACCTTGGCCTGGGCAGTGGCAATGCCGCGCATGACTCGCTGAAGTTTTTCCCCCACGGCGGGGCCAATAAACGGCAGATCCTCCAGTTCGTTGGCCGCGCCGGTGATTTCGCTGATAGCACCGTTTACCGGCCCAATCACCCCGTCGATACTGCGCCGACCCGCTTCGCCGGCCGAGGCCAGGTACTTCAGGCCAGACTGTAGCTGTGCCAGTGATTCCATGATCCCCCCTTAGATGTGCGGCGCGTCGTAAAGCTTGCGGTTTTCGAGCTGCTGGGCGATTTCCCGGCGGTGCTGCTCCAGCAGCGGCTGCAACTTGGCCGCCAACTCGTTCGGATCTTTCACATCGCCTTGCACCGTCAGCGTGAAGGGCGCGCTAATGTCCACCTTGGGCTCGATCTTCGCCGGCTGCACCTTGGCGACCACGGCCGCCGCTAGCGGCCCAGCCGTCGCATCTGCGACGGCCTGGGGCATCATCATGGAGCGCGCAGCATCACCCGGGTTGACCGCGCCAGGCGTTGCCGGCAATGCACCCTGGCCCGGATTGGTCAGCATGAGAGGCCCCGTGCGCGACGGTGCGAACGACTTGGCGATATCCCCCAGCACCGGCGGGATGTCCTTACCGGCATCCTTCATCATCAGCGGCCCAGCCACGGGCATTACCTTCGTACTTTCGTCAGAGCCAAACATCGACTTGCCGATGGCACCGCCCAGGGCGTCACCGCCCAAGCTTCCCAGATAGCCCCCAATCAGGCCGCCCACGATGGTGCCGATTACCGGCACTGCCGAACCAATGGCAGCACCGGCCGCCGCACCGGCGAGCGTGCCAGCAAGACCGCCAGCCGCAGCGCCATAGCCTTCGGCTTTTTCGTCCTGGGTTTCAGCGTTGTCGTAAGTGTCTTTGACTTTAAAACCGGCCTCTATCACGGCCAATACTGCCGGCCCCTTCATGCCCGCCCCAATGCCGCGCCCTGGACTTCGGCCACCACGACCACGGCCGCCGCCTTTCCCATCCTTGCCGCCGGCATCATCGGCGCCGATATCCATACCGCCAGACCCACCAACAGGCATGTTGGTGACAATGACTTTTTGCGGGATATTCGGGTTACCCATCAGCGAGCCGCGCCCAAGGTTGAGCAACCCCTTGGCAATCTTGAATCCGCTCATAGCGGTCTGAAACGCGATCACAGCGGCCACAGCGGCGCCGATCCCCGTCACAACCCGGGGCGACTCGTCCGACAGCTTGGCGAGCCCCTGGGTGACGTAAGCCAACCCATCCGCCACTTTGTCCGTGACCGGCCGGAATGCATCACCAATGGCGCGCATGGCTTCGTCCATACCTTGGGCCATTTCCGCCCATTTCTGCGCCGACGCTTGCCGGCGCTCCTCAAGGTTCTTATCAAGGATCCCTTTGGCATCGGCCGAGTCTTTCTTAAGCTGCGCGTACAGCTCTTTGTTCTGCATGAAGGCCGTCAACGCGCCCTTAACCTGCATATCCGCGAACAGATCCCCGGTCCGCAAAGCCTGCTCCAAGGAGGCAATCATGGCCTTGGCTTTCTCGGGGTCAGTCTCCTTACTGATCTTCGCCGTAGCGGCGGCCATCGCGGCGGCCTTCTTCGGATCCGTCGCCGCGATGTACTTCTGTGCCAGCTCAAAGCTGGACTCCAGGGTTGATTTACCGTTCTGCAGGCCGGTATTCATCGACGCTTGATAGTCAATGCCGGCGTCCTTGTAGGCCTTGACCGTATCGCCAGAACCGATTTTCTCCATCCAGTTTTTGAGATTGTTGGCCGCTTCGTCGGCACCGCCGGCGGTCTTCATTTGCACCTGAAGCATTGAGCCCAGTTGCGTGACCGCATCCATGCCAGTAATGCCGATCTTGCCCATGCCGGCCAGCAACTCGGGGAACCAACGCGCCATGTCGGCCGCTTCGAAGCTACCCGCCTGGCCCTGATAGGCGATGGCCTCCAGTGCCTTTTGCATCACGGCCGGGTCGGAGATTTTGGCGTTCTGCCCCAGGGCGTTGATCATGCGGGCCGTTTCGCCGCCGTCCGAACCCTGGCCCACGGCAAACTTGGCCGCCACCGGCGCATAAGACAGCGCCTTATCAAGCTCCATACCAGCACCCACCAGGGCGTTGACCACCTCGGCTACCTGATTACGAGCCATGCCGGTATCGCGCGACGTGCCAATAATCGTCTTGGCCATCTGCGCTTCTTCGGGCTTGTTGGCAATGTTCGCCTTGATCGCAATGTCACGAATGATCGCGCCAAAGTCCGCGCTAACCTTCGTCGGAATGGCCATCGCTGCCGTCGCCGCCGCTGCCTGGCCAATGCTGCTTTTCATCTGCTGTTTACCAGCATCGAGCTGCATATGGCCCTTGGCTTTAAGCTCGGCTTTTGTCGCCACCTGCCCCATGGCCGCATAAGCCTTGGTCAGGTTGCGCACCTCAACGCCCTGCTTGCGCAGGCCGTCCAGATTGTTCTCCAGCTTTCGCCGTAGCGCGTCCGCGCCTTTGTCGCCAGCCATGTGCGCCTTGCGCCATTCATCACGCAAGCGCATGGTTTCGCCAATGGTCTTTTCCAGCACCCGCGCGCGGGAACCTTGTTCCTCCAGCTTCTTGATTTTGTTGCTGACGTCCTTGAACGCCGCCCCTACCGTCGAGCTGACGGCGCCGCCAATCACCAGGCCGAGAGCAAGTTTATTCGCCATGTGCGCGCCCTATACGTCGGGAAGATCAACAGCGGCTCAATCCGTGAGCCACCACACCATCACGTTAAAGGGCATGGCCAGGATCTCGGCAGACGAGAAACCCGTCTCTTTTGCCAAGCGCTTGGCCAGCACCTTAAGCGTGCCCTCGTTACACGTCGTCTTCTTCAACCAGGCGAAAATAGCCCGCCTGAAGGCGCATGTAGTCCTTGTATTTGAGGGCAGTGAGTTCCGCCTCGGTGGCCATTAGCAGGCTGCAAAACAAGTTCAGCTCCACCTTTTCATGGTCACCATTGCCGGCGATCTTGGCGGCCATAACATCCTTCACGCTGGGCGCCCGCATCATCAGCTTATCGGTCACAACCCCATTGAGATTGGCCTTATGCTTGAGCGTTACGGTAACGCCGTCGTCGCTCAGGACAAGCCAGGATGGCAGCGGCGCTGTAAGAGAATCGGTCATGTCATCAATCCTTAAAGGCCCAGGGCCGAACGTTCAGCGGCCAGCTGATCAACACCGTTGATCACCTGCACCATGTTGGCAAAGTCGATTTCAAACATCACACGACCGTCGATTTCGAGCTTGTAGTAAGTGACGGCCACGGCGTGCTTGATTTCGGCCTTATCGCCCGGCTTCCAATCGCCCATATCGACTTCTTTGAGCGAGCCGCGCAGGGTCACCGTTACCGCCTTGACGGTGCCTTTCTGCCCCTTGAACGAACCACGGAAAACGAGATTGCACGCGGTCTGATCCGCCAGACCGAAGAACTTCAGCGCCTCTTTACGCACGCCGTTGGTGGTGAATGCCGCTTCCAGCTTCTCCAAGCCAGTGGGCAGGTCGACAGGGCCGCTCATACCACCTCCCCGGTATTCTTCGCTCTTGATCGCCAGCTTGGGCAACGTCATCGATGGCACGTCACCGGAAAAGCTCACGCCGTCACAGAACATGACGCAGTTGGTCAACATTTCAGGAATCATTGCTCGGCCCCCTTAGGCTGCTTCAAGTACTTCGGTCAGCCACTCGTTGGTGACCTCGATCAGGAAATTCGGGTTCTCGGCCGGCGGCACGTCGGTGAAGCGAATGCGCCAGTAGACTTTGCCCTGCTCCAACTGGGAGGCCGTGTTCATTTCGGTGTCTGCGTACACCTCAAAGTTGATCACTGCCCCGGCGTTTTTCTGGTCACGCATGAAGGCCTGAAGCCCTTCGGTCACGTCCGACACATAGGTTTTAGTGATCGAGCGGTCTACCGCCCACTTGTGGCCGGCCTGGATCGCATCCATGAGGATGTCGCAAGTTCGCACGCGGGTGACAAACGACCATTTGGCATCGGCCGAGCAGGTGCGGTTACCCCACAGGCGGTAGCCGCCGTCACGGATGATCGTGGTGATGTTCGCGTTATTGAGCAGGTTGGCACGACACGTTGCGTCACCATCCAAGTACTCCACCGGGCGAGTGGTACCGGTGATACCCACAAACTCTTTGTTCGATGGCGATGCCCAATAGCCATACTCGGCATCGGTCCAGGCAAACAGGCCTGCCACCCACGCCGAGGCCGGAGCGTCCACGGTCGCGCTTTCCACGGTGCTCCAGAACTGCACGCCCGGATCCACCAAGTAAATGCGCTTACTGCCGAAGTTCAGCGCGTAGGCCATGGCGGCCTCATCGGTGGTATTCGGCCCATCGATAATGGCAATCGCGCGCAGCTTGCCGGCCAGGGCGTCCATTGCGGTGGCCACCGCTTGCGTGGCCGAATGACCTGGCGCAACCAGCAACTTAGGCTGGGCGTTGTGCCGGCTCTTGCCGTCCAGCAGCGCCTGAAGGCCTGCGCGCTGCCCATCCGCCAGAACGCCACCGATGATGGCCGACGTTTGCAGCGCGGCGTCAGCGAGCTTAGGGACGCCAACGGCGACGATTACAGCCTTCGCCCGCACATAGATCGCCTGGCACGCCCGAGTGATAGCCGAGTCAGCGCCGAACGCGGCAATAGCCTCACGCTCGGACGTGATCAGCTTAAGCTCGCCAGCCTTGGCACTGCCGCCACCCAGTACGCCAGGGGTGAAGGTGTCGCACAGACCAATGATCGAGGACGACGGGAGCGAGATAGTGCGCGCCCCGGTGTCGATCAGTGAAGTGGTGATGCCGTGAAAGAAACTCATAAGGCTCAATCTCCAGAAACGAAAAAGCCCCGCATGAGCAGGGCCGTAGGTTGTTCGTGTTAGTTGTACTTGGAGCGCCCCTCAAAAAACGGTAAGGGCGACTACACCGGTTCAGCGGCAAACCAAGAAGGCAAAACAGGGCGATGAGCAGACGCTGGAAACAGCGAGCCGTTAGGCCAATTGCGCAGCTCGCTTCGGCAAGCCTGCAACTGGCTGTACTGCTCGGAAGTTAAAGTGGTCACTTCCGAAAGCTCCAACTCGTCGCGGTGACGCATAACAAGCGGGTCAGTTAGTGCCAATTGTGCATCCCGCCAAACGCGCTCTTTCGCCTGTAGTTGATCCAGGGAAGGGCCAGGACGGTCTGCAAGCTGCGGCCTGCCATCCTTGCCCTTCACAACGACGAGACCCGCCTCAATCCCCGCGAGCAGTGCCTGACGCTCTTTGAGGTCGACCTCCACAGCATCGGGTGGTATCACTTCATTGTATTCAGGGCTAAACCAGCCGGATAAGTCGTAGCAGTAAAAAAAACGCACGTTCAATTCCCCCATGCCAGGTAATACAACGTCTGATTACCCGCGCCCCCGGTGGATGAAACGTCTTGGGTCAGCCTGATCACAGACTGTGAGATAAGACCCGCATAAGCGCTGTAGTTGCCGTTGTTGCTCCAACCTGAAACCCCCATTCCAGCGATAGCTCCACGAATGTTGTTAAAGGAAATAGGCAAAGTCACGTCATAGGTCGCTTCAGGCGATACCACCGCGCTACCGAACTGGATAATAAGGCCCCCCGGAACATCGGGAATCCGAATAAAGTCGTTCGCAGCAAAGCTGCGCTTAGGAAGTAATGCTGCCAGGCTCTCCAGCGGCGCTTTTTGAGCAAGAGCATTCGCCAGCTTGGCGAGGGTATTCAGCGACTCGGACACACCACCCAGTAATTCACTACGTATGCCTTTTGCATACGCCACGTTGGTAATTTGGTCGATATCGGCATCAAATTCTGGCGTTGGCGCTTTGGGCTTCCCTGAAAGCAAAGGGCTCGCCAGCGGCGCCTTGGTCGCCAGCAAGTTAGTCATGGTAGCGGCGAAGTTGGGGTCGTTACCAATCGCGGCTGCCAGCTCGTTGAGGGCATCCAGCGCGCCAGGTGCGCCATTGATCAACGCCGCTATGGCGGTCTGCACAACCGTGTTTACGAACACAGCATTAGCGATTTGCTCATTGTTCGTTCCCGCGCTCGGCGTGGGCGTTTTGGGCGTACCTGACAGCGAAGGACTATTAAGCGGTGCAGCATCAACAATCTGGTACTCCGCAAGCGTCGTCGGATTGCTTCCACCAATAACCCTGCCCATGCTATCGACGGTAACCGACCGATACGAGCCGGCATAAACTCCACTACGACCAGCAATCTTTTCAAAAGCAAGCCGTGAAGTTCCCAGCACAATCGGCCCGTCAGCAGTAAGCTGAAAAACGCTGTCGCCGTTTGCCACACCTTTTTCGACCGGCACCATGAGGCCTGGCGTGACCTCAATGCTTACATCAGCATCTTGTGATCGCACCCAGGCGCCGCTGTGAGAAACGATGTAAATGCCATTGTCCTTGGCCTCAGGCTGATCCTTAACTAACACCCTGGCCTTGTCAGGGCTCGCCTCACCGTCAACCATTTGAGAGCCACTGAGCGTGATGGGGCCAGTAGTCGCCAACAGCACAGAGTTTTTAAAGTCCTGTTTGTTGAAAGCCTCAGCAACAGCCTGATCGACATACTCACGCGTCGCCAGCACAACCGCCGGATCAATTTTAAGAACGATGTTGCCAGTACTGGAAACGATGAAATTCATACGCACAATCTGCGTGCGCCCCGACCCCTGGGATAGCACTGGCTTGAAGCTAGGCGCGCAGTTCGAAACCGCCACGAGATCGCCGTCCGCGTCATACACGCCTATTTCACGAATCCAGAAGCCACCCACATCCGGCGGAATGACTTGTTCAGCGATGACAACGGCGTCATTTACTGGATCGACGCGGACCTGATTGAGCGGCGCACGACGACGCTCGTTAATGAGCTTTGTTTGTGTGCTGCTGGGAATCGGGTCTGTACCGTTGGCATCGCCAACACCCAAGGCTGTAAGGCTCCAGGCCGTACCGAGGGCATTAGCATTAGCGAGTTTGGCAGCGCCCACGTTCGTGAGGATCGCCATAAATTGCGAGTTTTGATCAATCATGAATACACATCCAGGGTGTCTATGCTGTGCTCACGACCGGCCGCGCTGATATAGCCGGTCACGTCGATATCACGCTGTACTGGTGGATAGACGTCGATTACGTCGCCGTCGTAGAGGGCAACGCCGATATTTACGGCGCCACGCGTTTCAAGGCTTATCGCAAGGCCTGTCATATGCCGACTGATGGGCTTGGCGTCATCAATGAGCCGGGCAAGCTCTTCGTACATCTCTTCGGTAATACCGGTGTCCAGAACGCCGACTTTCAGCGCGAACGTACCGGGAACACCCGCCGGCACCGTCTGCCACCATTCAACGACTTCGATCAGATAACCCAGCGGCTCGACAACGCGGCGCAAAGCGCCAATCGTGCCCTTGTGCTTATGGATGTAATACGAGGCCTTGATAGCGGCACGCTTGGTCGCATCGCTCCACCGATAATCCCAGCGGTCGACCGACCAGGCCCACGCCAAATGCAGCAGCAAGTGAGCCGGGCATGTATCGGCGTTGTAGAGCGTGCGCAGCGGAACAATGGTTTTTTCGTAGAGCGCCGCCTCAATGGCCCGCTCCAGCTTGGTGCTATTGCTGGGCAGTAGGCTTTTCATCCGCCAACCTCACGCTGTAACCAGTGCAGTACGCGGCCTGGGCTCTAGTAGGAGCCAAGTCGACCCATCCAGGCAGATCGACACGGGAAACGCCGGCAACATGGACCTGGGCGTCTACAGCAGAACGGGCCACCTCAACGCCAAGACGCTTGCGGGGGTTAACCCATTTCGAAAGGCGGCTTAGGGCTTCGGCCAGAGCCGCGTCACCTTCTGGACCGGCGCTGTTCATATGAAGGATTGCGTCAATTCGGTAATGCAGAATTTCGGCGCCCTGGACTGTCACCCGATCACCCAGCGGCCGCACGTCATCGTCATTAAGAGCTGTAGCCACAGTGGCCAAAAGCTCCGGCGTGGGTGTCCCGTCCCCTTCCGTGCTCAGCACCGTTACGGTAACGCTCGCCGGCGACGGACTTTCCGCCGTGGCATCGCGCACAAGGCCGGAGGCGTTACGCGCATGCAGGATGTAGCTGTTACGCGGCCCCGCAGTGGTCAGCCCCTCATATGCCAACTGGATGCGCTCACGAAACGAATCATGATCCTCAAGCACTTGCGGCACGGGCGGCACCGCCAGAAGGTTCTCGGGCTGGATCACCAGACGTTTCAGGTTGACGTTTGCGCCCAGCTGATCGAGGTCGGCACCAATGGCGTGCGCCAACAAAAGCGCCTTGCACGCATCGTTAACCCGGGCGCGGTTGCCAACCTTGTTATAAGCACCAACCTCCAGCAATTTGGTAACTGGATCGCTTTCCAGTGCGGCGCTCCAATTGTCGCCCATGTAGTCACGAAACGCTGACAGCCCTTCTTCGTAAACCTCTTCGAAGTCCAGCGGCTCAAGCACCTCCGGCGCCGGCAAGGCCGACAAGTCCACGATGCTCATACACTTACCTCCAAGACAAAGCTATCGCCCAGGTACTTGCCGGAAATGATCATGTTTATTTTCCCGTCCAGCAGCGACAGCGCCGTCACACGCTCAAGCTTCAGGCGCGGCTCATGTAGGCCGAGGGCATGAGCCGCTTCGGCCTGCACCGCACTTTTCCAACCGGCATTGATTGGCAAGTCAACGAACTGGCGTAACTTGCTGCCGTAGTCCGGCCGGTGACGGCGACTGTCCAGGGGCGTACTCAAGATGTCCGCGATGGACTGTCGCAAATGCTCAATGCCGGATATGGGCTGCCCGGTATGGCGATCCATTCCGATCATCTGGCTTAGCCCTCCTGGGCGGCGTATTCGCTGCTGGCCTTCAGAAAGGCCGCTGCCTCTTTGTCAGACTCCGGCACCACCACCAGGGTCTTGACCACTGGATAAGTGCGTTCGGTGCCAGGCACAACCAGCGTGCGCGATGTGTAGACCAGATCGCGGAACGTCAGGGACGCCGACGCGGCCGGGGCTTGTTCGTCGGTTACGGGCTTGTCGATGGTCTTGGCCATGATTTTCTCCGGGCATGAAAAAACCCGCACGCGGCGGGCTGTAAATGATTTGGGTTAATGCTTGTGGTGGTTGTCGCTGTTACCGGTTGCCAGGATATCGGCGGCGCCGGTGATGGTCTGCGTTACGTGTAACGGGCCGTCGATCTCAACCGCACCGATCAACGCTATCTGAGGCGACTTAACCGCCGCCCATCCGGGCGCCAAGTCAAACTCTGTGCCGCCGACCGTGGCATTCACCGCGTTATCCGTAACGGTTACAACCGTGCTGCCCACTTTGATGGTGACCGTGCCGGTGGGCAACGTGATGGTGTAGGTTTTGGCCTCCCAGTCGTAAACCAGAGAGCCGCCATCATCAAACCGCCAGACCTCTACATGGTCGCGGTTATCTGGCGGGCCGCCAGCATTGCCGTACAGCCCTGGAATAAACGTGCCCATGCCCGCCTGGCCGCTGGGGTTGAACAACACTCCTTGCTCGCCCAGGCTGGGCGCGCGCCAGTGCCGCGCCTTGCCGGCCGCCAGGCTATGCCAACGCACCCAGGCGCTGGTCCATTCGCCATTGCTGACACGCACCGCCGGCGCCGCCAGGTCCACGCCGACCACCACACAAGGCATGAGCATGGCGGCGATCATGCGGTCATGCTCCGCCTCGGCGTAACTCACTGAAGATCCTCGGGGCTCACGGGCCCGTCGCCCGGCTCGATGTTGAAAACCAGCGAACCAGGCGGCTCATCAGGCCATGGCCATTCCTCAGCGCCCAGGTATACCGTCTGATCCCACTCCACCAGCCAGACGAAGTAGCCATCCAGTTCGGGTTTGGTCCAGTCCTGGGTGGAGCGCACGAACTGCGCGCAGGCGACCTCCAAGCCCCAGCTCTGCCCTCGCAGAAGCACCGCCAGTTGTGAGGCCAGTTGCACGGCCTGGCGTTGCGGATCCGCGCTGATCGAATCGACAATGATCCGCGCCTCGAACTTGCAGGTCAGCGCAGTTTCACCGGTACCGATATCGGTCGCCGGCTCCATTTCAGCCATCTCCAGCAGCACCACCGGCGTGGGAATGCTGGTGTCTGCCGACAGATCCGGCCAGAACGACGCTCCCTGAATACCCGGCAAGTGCTCCTGCAGGTGCTGCTCAATGGCTTCATACAGACGGTCGAGGCTGAAAGGCTGATCAGACACGGGCGGTCCCCTTGAGGTACTTCTGCAATTCAAAGTTGAGTTCTTGCTTGAGGATCTCCAGCAAGATTTCATCGGCGCGTTTCACCCAGGTGTCGAAGTGCGGCCGCACCTGGTCCAGCGAGACCTTGGCTTTCGCCAAGGGGAAGCGGTTGTCGCTCTCGGCAATGAAGCCAGAGCTGCGCCGCCCCTGCGTGCTGTCGGGGTAATCCGTGGCATTGAAGTGCTTGCTCGACGTGCGGATCCAGATGTCAGGACTGCTGCCGTACACCTGCTTGAAGAACGCGCCCTGGTAGCGCCGCCCCGCCACCGAGACACCGGCGCGGGATTGCCGAGGCCGTCCGATGCGGCTGGCCTCAATGGCGTTGACCCCAAACCACAATTTGCCGCGCATCGCTCCACCGCTGACCGGATAAGCCCGCAAGCGTTGCCGGACGGCGCCGATGGCGATCCGCTCCTGCTTGCCTACCGCCCGTGCGATATGGGTACGCAGCCGACCCAACGTCTTATTGATCGCTCGACGCTGAGCCGCTGCCGCCGCCTTAGGCACCCGTTGGCCGAACTCGCGCAAGGCCTGGGAATCCACTGCAGACGGCAGGATGTTGATCATCCCGCTATCGCGGTTTTGCTGCACATGGCTGCCGACACTCATGGACGCTTCCTCAAGATCAGGGCCACCAGACCGTCACCACCGGGCTCCAGCTGCAGAAGATCGTAGTCGCCGCCGCCGTCCAGGGTCGGCAGGTCGATTGTGACCCGCAGCCCCTTGCTGAGTCCGTCCGAATCCTTCACGCGAATCTCAAAGCGAGGTTCGCGTAAGCCGGTGTGGACTTTGCCGAACTGCGGTTGCTTCCACGGCGCCGCGAACATGCCCAGCACGGGCTCGGCACGGCCTTCGATCTGGGCGCTGTCGCCCAGGGTCTCGAATACCACGTCGTCGATATCGTCGATCAGATCGCGGAAGGCCACGGTCAGAGCTCCAGCAGGATCTGCGCCAAGGGCCGCGTGCATAGGTGCAACGGGTTGGACTGGGCTTCACCGGCCACGCCCTTGTTGAATGGCAGCGGCTCGATCTTGCTGTAGTACGGGATGCCCTGGGTGTTGACCGTTTCCATGTAATCGGCCGGCGCAAAGGACGAGATGTACAGGTCCGGGACGCCCTCGGGGATCAGCAGGGCCTTGTCGTCGTGGATAAACGAGACGCCCGCCACCTTGCCGCGATAACGCTCCCAGACGATCCCGCCGAACTCGAAGCTTTCACGTGCATCGCCACGCAGGGACGCGGCTTGCATAGTGTTGAGATAGGTTTTCTCCACCGATTCGTGGGAAATTAGCGCGTTCCAGAAAGTTTTACCGCAGAGGGCACGGGAGCCTGTGCTGGTAATGCTGCCCAGCGCATCCTCCTGCATATCGAGTGCCTCACCGCATTTGACCCGAACCTTAGTGCCAGGTTTATTCAGGTCCATCGGCAACCTTTTGCGCTCAACGCCGAAAGTTTTATAGATATCCAACAGCACCGTCTTACCGTCTGCATCCAATACCTGGCCGTTCAAGGCGCCCATGCGTTGGAATTCGTGCGTGGCGTCCAACTGGCGACGTGCTTTCGCCAGGCGCTTGTTGACCACATCCTGCACCGCCTGCAGTTCGCTACGCGTGCCAAAGGCACGAATGCCCTGGATCTCATCCGCCTTGATGGTGAAGCGTTCAGGCAGGTGTACGGTGTTGAACGGGATCATCTGACGCCTGGACCCGGCGACCACCAGGCCCGAGGTGCCACGCTCACCGGCGGGTACCAGGGCCAGGGTGTCGCCGTCCTTCTCGATTTGCACAGTCAGGGTGCTGATGCCCTCCTCACGGAACAGGCCCAAGCTGCTAATGCGGCCCGGCAGGTATTCCTGTTCATTGATTGCAGCGGTCAACGAGGAGACGCTGAACACATCGTCTTCAAAAATGGCGATATCGGCCATGGGGTACTCTCCAGAAACGAAAAATCCCGCACTCGGCGGGATGGATAAATGGAGTGAGCGTCCTAGCGAACGATCACGAAATGAGCGGCAAGAGCCTTTTCGGCAGCGGGGTCGAGACCGGTCAAATGGGCTTCGCTGACCTCGGCCTGGCGCACTATGGCTCGGCCGCGACGGACCACATCAGACTGCCCCAGCGGGCCGTAAAGAATCGCGATGGCGTTCTCAGAGCCGTCTTCAGCTGTCGGCAGATAGGGGGCGAACTCGCCCGTAGCGGTCACCAGCCCCAGGATCTGGCCCGGCTCCAGCGCTGGCCCTGCTGCGACGTTAATCGCTTCGCGTGAAATGGTGCCGGGGCCCTCAGACAGCAGGAACTCACCTGCGTGCATCGATTCGATTTTCATGCTCTTACTCCTTTCGAGGTTCCGTTCTGTGCCGCCTGACGGGTAGCCCAGATTGATTGGGTGTCGACCTGTTTGGCCTTGATCGTTGGGGCTGGGTCATCGTCCAGCGGCAGGCTATTGTTGATCTCAAAGCCGCCGCCGCTGCCCACAAGCTTGTCGAACAGCCGCGCACGCACTGCAGCCTCATCCAGACCCGCCGTGATGAACTCACCGGCTAGCTCAGGCAAGCGCGCCGCTACACAAAGCCCATGCAGCGCTTTGGCCTTTGTCAGCGCAGCCTGGACCACGGCTTCGCTTTCCAGCTTGGTCGTGGCAAGTAGCGGATCCACCAGGTTACCGATGCCCGCTGCAGCACACCCCTGCGTGACCATCAGCGCCAGCTTGGCTGCGTCCAGCACAGGCGCGGGATCTGGTTCAGGCGGTTCAACTTCCGGCTCTTCGTCCAGTTGGGCGAGCAGCTCGGGCGGGGCATTCTGGAAGCGCTGCAACACGCTGCCCTGGCCGAGACAGGCGCTGACCTTGAGGCCGTCGCCGACTTCATCGGCCAGGCCCAGCGCCACCGCCTCATTGGCCGTGAGCCAGGTTTCGGCGTTGACCATGCGCCGCAGCTCGGCTTCGTCGATGTCCGGCGCTTTGGCCTTGTAGGCCGCGATGATCGCTTCCAGGGTCTGGTCCAGCACATCCGCGACACGGCGGAAGTCTTCGGCATCACCACCGGCGTAGGTGTATGGGTTGTGAATCATCAGCATGGCATTGGCCGCGATCACCACTCGATGAGCGCCGCATACCGCGACACTGGCAGCGCTCGCCGCCAGGGCATCAATGCGACCGGTGCAACGCTCGCCCAGCCGGGACAACGCGTTGTGGATCGCCAGACCGTCGAACAGATCACCGCCGATGCTGTTGAATGCGACGATCACCGGGGACGCGCCGTCATCCATGGCGCGCAGATCCTGCACGAACTGATTGGCGGTGACGCCCCAGGCGCCGATCTCGCCATACACGAAGATTTCGATGCTGCGTTGCTCGGCTTCGCCGCTAGCCTGGAGGGTGTACCAGCTTTTGTCGGCGACCTTGACCTGCTTGCCCGCCTTGTCATAGACGCGGGGTTTGGCTTTGTTACTCATGGTAATTCCTTGTCATCAATAGGCTCGATGGCATCAAGAGTCGTGTAGTAGAGGCCGAGGCCAGTGGACCTAGCGAGGTCGGCAGCGTTTTCAGCGTCGATGGTTTCGGCGTCGTATCCGTTGCGCAGACACATTTCACTGCGCGAACCAAAGCCCGCCTGCACTTCCATCCTCCGCGCCTGTACGTCCTGCACCGGCTGGATGTAGGCCCAGCCTTGCGGTACCCAACGTGTGCGCAGGTATTCGCGGCGCCGTTTCGCGTAGTCCTCCAGCACCAGGGCGCCGGACAACACCGCCATGTCCATCCACGCGGCGCGTACCGGGCGACACAGCTGATGCACGTACACACCGAATTGCAGTTGCTCCAGGCGCCGACGAAACTCGTTGAGCACCACCCGCAGCGCCCGGTCGTTGACCTCGCGCATGTCGCCGGTGAGGATTTCGTAAGGTGTGCCCGAACCCGCCGCCGCAGCCATCAGTTGCTGCCGCATGAAGTCCGGGTAGTTATTGCCGGCGTCTGGTGGCTTGGAGAACTCCACCTCTTCACCTGGCCCCAGCTCCTGCATGGTGCCGGGCTCCAGGGCCACCATCGGTGTGAAACCGTCGCGGTCAACGTTCAATGGCATGCCAGTAACGGGATCGCGAGGCTGCTGCATTGCCTCCGGTGCCGGGCGCTTGATGAAGCCCGCGAACAGGTTCGCCACCTCCTGGCGAAACAGCACCGCGTCGTCGTAGTTGTCCAGGCTGCGCAAGCGCTTCAATACCGGCGCCAGACGTGGCACGCCGCGCAACTGCCCAGGTTCCATCGGTTCGAAGATGTGCAGCACCTGTGTTGCCGGTACGCGAACCAACTGGTTGTAACCGGCGTTCAGCGACGATGAATCGCGTGGGTGCGACAAGTACATCCAGTACGCCACCCGCTTGCCGGCTGGGTTGAACTCGATCCCGGCGCGGATAACGTTGCCGTTTTTGGCCGTCTCGAACTTGTCGTGAGGGACAAACTCAGGCGCCAACGCCTGCAACTGCAGCGGCACAGCTAAACCTTCGCTCGGGCTGCGCGGTCGCAACCGCACAAAGCACTCACCCGCCGTTTCAACAGTGCGCGCCACCAGCGCCTGCATGCCGTAGAAGTCGGTCAGCTCATCAGCGTCCGCCTCATCCACCCAGTCGTCCCACAGCTGCTGCTTCAGCTTGCGCAGTGCCGCGTCGTCCGTGGTCGGCCTTGGTGTAATGCCCGTGCCGATCAGGTTGCTGACGCGCTTGTCGATAACGTTGAACGCGTACGGGTCATTGCGCACCGCCGCCCGCGAGCGAGCCCGCAGGTTGCGCAGGGCCGGGGTGTTGATGCTATTGATGCCGTTGTCGGTGGCTTCCCAACTGGCCGAACGACGGCCCTCTCCGGCGCCTTCGTAGCTGGCCTTGATGTTCGACGGCAGCAAGAATCCGTTACGAGTTAGCGTCGGATAATGTCGGGCCATTAGATTCCCTTGCCTCCATGGGTTAGCCGGATCACGCGGGAGCGCGGCCCAGCGGCTTGGCTCAACGATGTGCGGATCTCGTCGCGGGCCTTGAGCAGTTCGTCGATAGAGCGGTACTCCACCGTGCGGTCGCTGTAGCGCACGGTCTTTTCACCGCGTGCAATGGCGCGCTCGATGGCTTCGAGGTGCTTCGGGGTAAACGACATATCAGCGTCTCTTCAGGTAACCGCTGGTGGAGCTGCGGCGTTGTGTGGGTGCAACTGGTCGCGGTTGGGCCACAGGTGCTGCAGGTGGCGGTGCAGGTAGCGACTGACGCGCCGCAACCGGTGCCGGTGTTTTGTCAGCGTCGACGCGCTCGCCTTGTACGGGCTTGACGCCCAACACATCGTCGAACAAACCGGACTGAGCCAGCGCCTGGCGCACCCGCTCCCAGTCGTGTTCCTGGTAGCGGTTGATGCCCAGGTAATGCGCCATCGCCAGGCAGTACACCATTAGGTCGAGCGCTTCGTTGCGTTCGGCCTTGCCCTTGACCCACTCGATACGCTTGTAGCCTTTGACGTACCGGGCGACCTTGCGCTCGGCCACGCACTGGGCGAAGAATTCGTCCGGCAGGTCATTGGCAAAGTGCAGCGAACCGGGGCCGTCCTCGAAGGCGTAGCGGTTATAGATCCAGTCCTTCGCAGTGTCGGTACCGACAAACCACAGCTCGGCGCCGCCACGCTCGGTCTGACCCTTCCATGTCACATCGACCATGGACGGTCGTTGAGCAATCACCGGTTTGCCGGGCTTACTCGCGCCCTTAATGGCGAAGATGTTGCGCCAGCGCCGCACACGGCAGAACTGGTACACCTCGTCGGTGTGGTGACCGCCGGAGTCGACGCCCGTCGCCAGGATCGCCAACGCGACACCGCACGGGTGCCGATATCGAACCTTGAGTTTTTCGTCCAATACCGCCCAAGTGCGCTCATCGGCAGGATCGCCCCAGATCACCTGGTGGTCGACCACCCAACGTTCCATGCCGACACCGAAGCCCATCACCATCAGCTCCAGGCGGTTGGCCTGGACGTCGACGGCGCCCGTCAGCATCAGCACGCCCACCGGCATGCTGCCGAGGGTATAGGTTTCCAGCCGTGCCCGAGCGACCAGCACTTCAGCCTTGGTCTGCTCTTGTGCGCTGTCCCAGACCTTAGCGAGACGGGTGTTGTAGAACACCTGCATCAGGCCCATGTCGCCCTTGGTCTGAGCCTTCTTGGCGTCTTCGAACTCCTCGGCAAGCGAGGCCCAGTCCTTCCAACCAATCGGCGAATAGAGCGCGTTTAGGTGGAAACCCACCGTCTTGCCATCTCCGCTGCCATGGGCACGCCACTCGCCACGGGCGAGCATGTCGGTCTTGTGATGCTCCTCGATCAGGACGTCACATTCAGGCGCGGCGCACTGATAGTGAACCGTGCTGTAGTCCTTGCTGTAAAGCAGCCGCTCCCACTCCAGCACCTGCATATGCCCGCAGCTGGGGCATGGCACGTAGTAGTAACGCTGGTCGCTGGACTCGAAGAGGTCCGAGATCCGCGAGGCGCCCTTGATCGTCGGCGAGCTGGAGAAGTAGATTTTGGCGTTGCGGCCAAAGTTGGTCGCCCGCGTTTCCGCCAGAACGATGGGGTCACCTTCCTGGCCGACATCGTTTTCCCAACGGTCGACCTCATCGCCGTAGATGTAGCGTGCCGACAGCTCGGATAGGTTGGCTGCCGAGCCCGCCGTGGTGACGTACAAGGCGCCGCCCTCGAACTCCTTGGTGTCCATGGTGTTACGGGCATCTCGCGAGCGACTGGCCGCTACACGCTTCGCCAGTTCCGGGGTGGCCTTGATCGTCTTGCTGATCCGCCCGGAGACCCGTTTGGACAGGCTCAGGCTGGGCAACAGCGCCAGAATGTTGGATGGTGCCATGTGAATAAGGCCGCCCATCCAGTTCAAGGCGATCTGAGTTTTCATCAGCTGCGAAGCCACCATGGTGACCACTCGCCGGCACGGGTGGGCCGGCGATAGGCAGCGCATGGGCTCGCGAGCGTAAGGCGTCCGTTCGGTCCGATACTGGCCGGGCTCAGGCGCGCCGGTATCTCGCGGTATGCGCATGTACTCGTCGGCCCACTCGTCGATCCAAAGGTCTGGATCAGGTCGCAGCCCACGGAAATACGCCTCACGGTACGCACGGTCACCGTCAGGAAATCCCGTGGTCATAGGTCAGCTCGTCGTCATCGCTCGTTCAAGGTCGGAGGAGGACATGCGCTCAGCCTCTTCCAGTGATTTACGGAGTGTCGCCGTCAGGTGTTTTTCGATGTCCCAAGGGTCGGTCATGACCGACAGCTTGTGGGACAGCTGGGGCAGCAGGCCGAACAACTGGTCACGCAGATGTCGCCCGGCGTTGTATGCCCCAAGCTCCACCGCGTCCCTGGCAACCAGCGAGCCCTGCGCCTTGTGCAGCTCGATCTCGGCCAGTTGCGCCAGGTTGTATTCGCGCATGGCGCGAGCCTTTTGGAAGTCGTGGCCCTTGGCGCCGACAGCAATAGGCTGCTGCGGCGCAGCCGTGTTAGTCGGCTCGACCAGGGGGGACAGTTGACTGTAAACGTCACGCTGGATCCGGTCCTGCTGGTGTCGAGCCGCGACGGCGGCCTTGCTGGGGTCAGCGGTTTCGAGGATCAGCGCTTCGGTTGCCAGCACGTCCACCATCTTGCCGTCAGGCGATAGCACCAGGCGGTTGTTGCCTTTGAGCCAAGTGATGTAACTGGGCGTCCTGCCGATGCGAGCCGCGAAAGCGCTTTTAGACAGAAAGAGTGAATCCGTCATGAGCCCTCCTTTTCAACGGCTTTTCAATGGAAACCTTTCAATTTCAATGGATTGAATTTCAGTAAGCTGGCAGCCCATCCGCTAACGCTTTCCCGCGGGTTTCATGCCCCGTGTCCCTCGAATGCCGCCAGGGTCCCCGGCGACTTTCGGCGCACTATGTTGGCGCATATCGCTACAGGCCACGTATTCCGTGGCCTCCAGCGCATCATGCCTGACCGCTGCCCGAGGGCGGCACATCGCACACGCCCAACCGCTTGGCGGCCCAGCGTTCATACAGCCCGATGGCGACATCGGCACCGGCCATCGCGGTGAGGCATCCGATGCTCCCTGCCGCCAGGACCGACATGCCCGAAGCGTGCAGCAACATCATGGTGGAAAGCCCGCAGACCACGCAGGCCCCGGACCGAAGGAGCAAGCGGCGAATCAAAGACCAGCCGCTTACCCCCGCTTTGTCGGCTCGCCATGCCTCGCCGGATATGCCGCCGACCAGGGACAGCACGATCACCATCCAGATCGGCATATCAATAAGCGCTTGCTGCTCGTTCGTCATCGCCCTACCCCATAAACGCAAAAACCCGGCGCAATGGCCGGGTTCAGTGTGGTGGTGTGTCCCGCTGCTTGCGGTCGCACCTATCGAAGATGGGTACTTTTTACAGGTGGATTCCGGTGGCAGCAAGGGAGTTTTAATGCCATGGCGCAATACGGGTGCAATACAGGTATGACGCAGGTGCAACGCAGGGACAACACATTCAATCGGCTATCGCTTCTGGTGCCCTGTCTTACTTGCCCCACTATTCTGGATCGGAGTAGGACAGCTACAGGCGCCTAAATACGGGGCTCTGCCCTACTGTCCTACCTTTATTACTTTTTTCTCGTGTATAGAGAGAAAGTTAAAAGCACGCGTGCGCGCCATAGGCGCGACTACGTGCCCGCTATGCTCATGTGTGCGAGGGGCGGGTAAAGGTAGGACAGTAGGACAGCCCAGCAACAGCGCGGCCTGCGCCTGTCCAACTGCGCCAAATGGCAGTCGGACAAAGCAGGACAGTAGGACAGAGGCACGCGGAGTGATGCCGAGGATCATGCGGCCTTCCCCATCAGCATGCCGGCGATGTGCAGGTGTGCCTCATGGAGCCGCTGGTAATAGGTATCCCGGCTGCATCCGCAGTGGGTGTACTTCTGCGACAGGAAGCTTTCGTGGTTGCAATAGTGCTCGCGTACGACAACCGATAGCTGGGGCGGCAAGTGCTTGTTGACGATGAGCTCGATATCCGCCGATTCATCCAGCAGCACCCGACTACCACGCGTGCCGCGTATCAACTCTCCTTTGCACTCCATCAGCATGGCGATCATGTTGCCGCCACTCGGCCCGCCGGCACCGTCCGGCACAGGCGAATGCAGATCCTGCGCCCACAGTTTGAGCATCTCATCGATTCGCTTAATCAAAGCAAGGCTCCTCTATCACCGCCTGCTGCAACGCAGACGCACGTCCCCAGCCCGCAGGCTTTTCATATGCCCATGGACGCACTCCGCTTTTTGGCAGCGCGGGCATACGCCGCTTGCGCCAGCCCAGCCGGTGCATGATTGCCCCGACCCGCATCTGCTCAGGCTTGCCCCAATGACCGAAGTCCAGTTTCAGCGCCTGGGTCAGGATCTCGTTGCCGGTGGCAGTTTCTCCGATCTGTGACTCCTCCATCCAGGCCAAGATTGGCCCTTCCCATTCATCCACCACGAAGCGCTCGTCCTGAGCCTCGGCGAACATCTTGGATTCGTCCTTGTTCACCCACCAGATGTCGCCCGCGTCAAAGCAGAACAGCGCCTCAGCCCACAGCTGATCGCGGATCTCGCGCAGTTGTTCCAGATCGACCTTATTGCAGAACACCGGCCAGTAACGACGGTTGCCCGTGGCGTCCTTGAGGTATTCCTCTTGGTTGGTGGTCCCCACGAAAACACACTGGCGTGGCACGTCATTCGTTCTGCGGCCATAGCTCTCGCGGTAGGTGTCGGTGGACGCGGAAAAGAACTGTTTGGCCTTGGTGCTTTCAGCCTTGTTGAAACTGTCCAGTTCACCCAGCTCGACGATCCACTTGCCGCGAATCGCCTGGAAGCTGTCCTTGTCGCCGAGGGCGAATGGCGTGTCCATGAACCACTCGCCACCGAGCACGCCCATGGCCGTGGACTTACCGGCGCCCTGCCCGCCTTCGAGGATCATCACCGAGTCTGCCTTGCAGCCTGGGCGCATCACACGGGCGACCGCCGAGATGAGCCAGCGCTTACCGACCTTGGTCGAGTACTCGCTGGCCTGGACACCCAATACGTCGGTTAGCCAGGTTTCAATACGTGGCACGCGATCCCATTCCAGCTTCTCCAGGTACTCACGCACCGGGTGGAAAGCGTGGTCGTGAGCAACCACGCTGACTGCCTCGATCACATGGGAGGCTTTGACCCGCAGGTTGTATTGCTGTGCGAGCCACTTCATTACTCGCATGTCGTCAATGTCGGCCCAGTCGCCGGCACCGCCGCCGAAAGGCGCCGACCGCAGCTTGACGATCTTGGAACTGAACACGCTGTAGCCGATGACGCCGGCCCAGCGTTCGTCATTGCCCAGAATCAGCTCGACGTTTTGCATGTGCGCGATCAGGGAGCCGTTTTCGGTGCGGGCCAGTTGGTCCTTCCAGCCACCCGCTGCAGGAGGCTTGACCACCGCGAGCACCTGGCGGCGGACGGCCTCTAACCCCTCGGCGACATGCAGGTCATTGAAGTCGGTCCACTTAATCTCGCGCTCGCCAGAGAACACCGGGGCGACGACTTGACCGCCGACAACCAACGCGGCGTTGTTGGCTTTCTCTTCGCCAGGGTTCCAAGGGTCACCGTTGGGGCGCTTGGTTTTCCAGTCGTCATCGCGACAGATGATCAGAGGGCAGCCGGGGAAGCGCTCGCGCATGGCCTTCGAGACTGGCAGTAAGTTGCCCGCGTCGAAGGCTATGGCGACAGTGAGCGACGTCGCCATATGCAGGCTTGCGCCTGTGGCGTAGCCCTCACACACCAGCACCGGTTCGCCTGGCTCTGGGTGGGGACCGATCAAGTGAAAAGCCCCCTCTTTTGACATACCGTGCGGCCAGTACTGCTTATCCCGACCGGTGTCTTCTTGCTTGACCGGGAAGATCACCTGCAGGCCGACGATCTGGTCACGGACGTTGCACATGGGCACCAAAAATGCGCCAGTACGTGGCGCATAGCGAACCTTGAAGCCAACGATCTGCTTTCGATCCAGATAGGCGCTCTTGCCCTTTTCGGGCATGCGCTTGAACAGGCCGGCAGCACGGTTGGCCGCTCGGCGTGATGCGTTGGCTGCAATCTCAGCGGCCTTACGCTTCGCATCTTCCTGGCGAGCGCGCATGACTTCGCGCTCCTCGGGGCTCATACGTCCGGGTTTAACCCTGATCTTCTGCGTATCGCCAGAACGCCAGTCACCGAAGCTGCCGAAGATCAGCGTCTCGTTTTTTTCTGTGCGGTGTTCATGGATGACGTACCAGCCGTTTTTTTCCTTGCCTTTGTCCTGGGTGGTTTTGCAGCGGGTGAGCTTGCCGAATACCAAGGGTTGAGCGGGCTCAAGACCATAGTCCGCGAACTGATTGATCACATCATCGAGCATAACGGGCAGCCCTCTGATCATCGACGGTCTTGCACTCAATGCAGAGCGTGCAACCGGGCTGTGCCAAACGACGGGGCTCGGGGATGGGGCCATCACATTCTTCACAGAACATCAGCGAATGCTGAGCCGTGTTAGACATCAGCGCCAGGCGTGCAGCGACGGCCTGATCGATCCGCTCTTGCACCAGGTCATTTGCGAAATCAGCGATATCAGCCACGTTCCACCCCACAAGTCGTCTGGTTGACGTAGCGGGCGCGGTTGTACATGCCCAACAAACCCTGGATACCGCGAAACACTAACTGGCGGATCTCGGCCAGCTCACCGTCATCGACCTTGCCGTCGCCAATGTGCTTGGCCCAGGTTTCGGACAAATCGGCAACCTGCCGGAAAAACATGGCGATACCCGTGGTCAGGGTCTCAGGCATGTCATTGGTGTACGCCTCAGCCAGTTCCTGCCAGATCGTGTCGCCGACAAGGGCGTGCACCGCATCGAGAATGCGGCGGTCCTTGGTCAGTTCGAGGATCTCGCCGAACTCCTGGATGTTGACGGTGTGCGAGGGATGGGTGGGAGACAACTTGTGCTGCAGCGTGGTGGCATTGCGACCGGTGGTGGCGGCGATTGCTGCGGCACCGCCGGGATAGTCCCGTGCGGCGTGATACAGGGCTAATTCGAGCGTCAGTATTTCCTTTTGCGCTCGATCAACACAGCTTAAAGCTACTCGGCTCATGGCATTAATCCTACTAAGTTGCCAGTGCCCCGCGACGTGTAGTGGTGATACATTTGCCGCGTGGCTTGAAAGGGCCCAAACGCCGGTTAGATCTAGGGATCGAAACCGGCACCGTGCCGAGGCGAACAATCCGTTGCTCACCTCTGGCGCAACAGCTGCCTAATCTGTGGTGGAGAAGGCAGCAACCCAAGACATCCGTGTCTTGGCAGCGCGATAAAGGGAGGTGGTTTGCATGTGGTGTGCCCTCCTACCTTCGTCGCGACCCGACAGCACTGTGGTGGTGTGTGCCGGGAGGAATTGGGCGGCCTTTGGGTCGCCTTTTTTCTTACTATGCTGCTTTACTGAGTGGCATAACTTCGGTAATACCGAAATGCTCCAAGACCTCTGCAAGTGAGACAAATCCCTCGCTTTCACGTGCAAGTGACTTGATCAGTGAGACACTTGGGTCTTTGCTTGCATACTTCACGTGAAGTCTCAGATAGCTTTCAGCGATCCCGCAACGCTTGGCAAAACGCGCCTTTGCCTCAGAATCTAAACGGTTGATGTAGTCACGCAGCTTCATTTGGTATTCCTCCTAAACACAAAATAACCCATTGGGTTAATTTTAACAATACCCACAAGGGCATTCACCTTCCGGGTTAATGATTCCAAAATCGACAGATGAAAATATCAGACACGCGCTTGCAGAATTTCCGAAGAGTCATGGCAGAGCGGAAGCTTCGTCTCACTGACGTCGCCGATCTTCTAGGTAAAGCACCTGCTCAAGTGAGCGCCTTCGGGGGAAAGAATCCTACGAAGGGTATTGGTGATCAAATTGCTCGCGAAATTGAAAGAGCACTGGGTCTTTACAACGGCTATCTCGACATGCCCTTTGGACTTGGTGAATTCAACAACGCAACGCTGCTAAGCCATACGGGTCGTAAATTACCAGTTATAGGATCTATCGCTGCCGGGGCATGGTGTGAATCTCATGGCAGTTTCGACCCGAGAGACGCAGAAGAGTGGATTGATGCACCTGGGCCCGTAGGTCCCCGCGCATTTATTCTTCGTGTTGAAGGTATTAGCATGGAGCCAAAGTTTGTTGAAGGAGATAAAATCGTTATTGATCCATCACTCGAGGCCCTACCAGGGCACTTTGTAGCGGCCAAACGCACTAGTGATCAATCAGCAACTCTCAAGCAACTTAAACAAGAAGGCGGAGAACAATTTTTATTTGCGGTGAATCCAGATTGGCCTGAACGAATTATTCGTTTGTCGGAGGAATGGAGTATCTGTGGACGTGCAAGATGGAAAATTTCAGACTTATAACATCTCCGCATCAGAGAATTAACCAATAACCGCTGAACACTCCTTTAAGTGCCCAATCACCTCTTTAAAGAGAACAGCCTTGCCGTCGGTCAAGGCTGCTTCAAACGTCAGCTCACAGCTAAAGTTTTAGACGTATGCCAAGCGTCAATCATTTTATGAAGCTTAGTTTGTGAGTATTCTGCTTCATCAATCCCTGAACGCAAGACAAGTTCCACCCGATCACTATCTACTTTTGTTCCTCGATTTAACTCTGCGAGCAATCCACCAGCAAAAATATTTACTGCATCGTGTCCACGAACGTAGTTCCAAATATCAACCTCTGGCAACGACTCCATTTTTTGTTTCAACTCTTCAACCGTAGCGCAAACGCCTTTTTCAATAGCTACCTTTAACGCCCATTCAAAATCATATACCCATGCACCTTTATGCATAAATGTTTGTGGCTTATATTTTTTCAAGGAAACGCAAGAATTCAGGTCATTAACAGCACGAATCCGACCAAAAAACATTGATATATTTCTTACGTAATCCAGAACGGTACATTTATGTCTTGCTTCAAAAGCATTGACTTTTGAAGGATCTGCAAACTCAGCCAGCACCTTAAAGTAAGCACTAGATCTGAGCAAAACACCTTCCAAATCCCGCGGATCTGTTGTTATTACGTTATCCGGCCTTACATACCCTGGAATAAGCCAGTCTATATCAGCGTCAACAATTCCCAAGATTCTACTACTTACAGGATCTGTAGAAAGAGCCAAGATTGCCCCCACAACGTTTTTCTTCCCACCTGCGACGACTAACTCTACATTCTCTCTTTTTCGAGAAGAAAAAAATCTAATATCACTAGGGCCTTCTACGAGCCAATAGAAACCCTTGTAGCCAGCCTCCATCATTTTTATTTCCGCGACCAAAACCCCCACATTCTTATCCCACTCACTCATTTTCCAGCTCCGCATCCAAAGCTGACATAAGGTCGTATCTATCACCCACAATAAACGGTGAGTGCGTTGCGACAACCGCAGTAAAACCTACCTCTCGGGCAATGGAGATTAGCTCTGGGAGGAATGCTTTTTGCCAACTGACATGCAATGACAGTTCCGGCTCATCTATCAGAACTAGGGTTTCAGCTGGTACTTTAAACAACAACTCATACATCAAAACCAGTTCATGTTGCTCACCGGAAGAAAGGAGATCTAATGATAGCTCGTCTCCTGAATCGAGTTTCACAAAGAAACCGCGAGCTTTACTTAATAGAACTCGTTTATTTCTAAACTTTAAATTTATGCTACCGAGCAACAATTGAACGCGAGCCAAAATACTATCAAACACTTCAAGTTTAGCTTGGCTGTCACGTACATATAAGCTCATTATTTCTATTTTATTTTTCTCTACGAAGTCAAGGCTCTCAATATCGAACGGCTGAACGGAGTCAGCATCTAACAAACCTATACTTCTCAGATCCTTAAGCTTCGCTCCGATTTGACTTAGCTTTTCCTTAAGCTCATCAACCTCCATTGGTGGCATGGTTACAGAAATAAAACGATGTGGGAATGACTGATCGAGCTGCTGTGATTTAGCTCCATAATTCTTAAGCGCAGAGCTTATACGTAATATTAAATCTTTGGCACACTCTTGCACGGTATGCACCGTTTTACCGGAACCTCCACCAATTATAGCTGCATCGGAACCAACATTGTGGCGAAACAGTCTATTTGTCTCAACGAAGTGGACAGAAAAGGAATTCAGCAGAGTCCTGACATGCTTAGCACCAGACTTTCTTTTTCCTTTTGTAATAGAGTCTAATGCTTCATCAACTCTAGCATCGTAGATATCACCTACATCATCCTCCATATAAACAACTTTTTCTTTTAGTCTTTCATCTGCATTCTGGCCGTACCAAGTGATAAAGTGCTGATTAACTTTCCTAGCAGCGGAAGGACTAAATGTATGCTTGGCTATAACTTTTTCTTTTAAGAAAATCACAACCTCAAGTTTTCGAGTTGAAAGAGATTGAATAGCGTCCAAAACAGAGGGGTTTGGAGACAAACGAGTCAGGCTAATGTTCACACCCGAATCCAACACGGCATTAATCTTATGGAAAGGTATTTTAGACAGCGACTCAAAATCACTTGAGAAAAGATAATTTATACACTTCAAAAGAGCTGTTTTGCCAACTCCATTTGGCCCGTGGAGTATACATATCTCTTCGCTTTGATTAAATTTTACTTTGTGGTTATACAAACCATAAAGATTATCTACAGAAAACTCTAAAAGACGTGCGCCCATCTATATCTCCCTTTTTAGACGATCCACATTCAATTCTCGAAGAAGCAAATGCAACTAATACCATGATGGCAATTTGGTGACATTGTCTTTTCTGCAATTCGCAGTCAAGCGATTTTTTCGAAAATGGATAACCATCTTGGTTTTTTTCTTGCAGAAGTTAACCTTTAGGGTTATTTTTTAATCGCTTTCCACCACAGAGCGAGGCAACACCATGCACACCACAGCTACCCTGCACGTCCACCCGGCCGCTGCAAACCCCTCCCGCATCTTTGAAATCCGCCGCCTGGCGCAAGACCTCGGCTGCACATTCATCGCGTCCAAACCTAAGCCGAAAGAACGCAACGCGTCCTGCCCGTTCGATCCTAACGGCGGAGGGCACGCGGCGTGAGCAAGTACAAACTCGACAACCGTACCCTCACCCTGCTCAAGGCCCAGGTAAACCTAACCGAAACCTTCAACCACCTGCTGCGTGCCGAAGTTCAGCGTGAGGCCCTAGCCTTCCGCCTGAAAGTCGAACGGCGCAAAGCTGACACACACTTCACTGTTGAGCTGGGAAGCGAACGCCACACGCTGACCCTGACCAACAGCAAGAAGATGCACCTTAATCTTGCGGACTTCATCGAGGAGATCGTCAACGGGCCAGCGAGCCCAAGCGATCCGTCGTCTGTGCCCCACGCTGACCGCCGCTACGGCGTCTTCGAAATTGAACACAAGCAGCGTGTGTTCGACCTGGTGCAAACCGGCGGCGCGCTGAGCCTCGATATAGGTTTTGAGCAACCTATCAACCTGGCAATCCATCGCAACAAAACCCGCACCGGCATCACCACCATCATGAGCATCGGCGTCAAGAAACCATTCAGCAAGTGCTTCACGGTATGCGGCAGTGACGTGGAGATCTACTCCATGGTGGCCGAATCCATCACTCACCTGGCAGCCGTGGCGACTCCCGCCGCGCATGCAGCCTAGGAGGTCGCGATGGAACGTAGCCTGGAAAAGGCCGCCAAGTACTTCGGCCTCACCCGCCCCAAACTGATCGCGCTGATGCGTGACAAGGGCTTGCTCACTGACCGCAACCTCCCGGCGTTTCCTGTACGTGACCGGGAATATCTGCGGATCAAGAACGGCAACTGGTACCACGAGACGGCCGGAATGCAATACAGCCATTCGACGAAGGTCCGGCAAGCCGGCATGCCCTGGCTGGCAAGTCAGCTGGGCCTCGAACTGCCAGCCATCCCGGCAGACAACCGTGACGTGGCCTAGGGAGTACGCCCGCCAGATCATCGCCATGCACACACGCGAGGAGCGCAATGCAGCGCTCCTCGAAGTCCCGGAGCATCTGCGCGAGCTGACCAAACGCCACTGCTTGAATGCCTGGAACCACCCCTCACGACTCAAACGCAAGGAGGCCGCTGCCTATGAGCAACAACAGTCAAACACCGCTACGGCTGCAACCCGCGCCGGATAGCGCAACCGTCGAGATGCTGCACCAACTCTTCGGCGACGTGCTTATCCCCCTGGAAAAGCTGCGCGTGCATTACTTCAAGAACCTCAACGAAAAGACTTTTACTGAGGCGATCAACAACGGGCGTATTCAGCTGCCGGTGACCACCCTGGATCACAGCGTCAAAGCGTTGAGGTATGCCCACATCAAGCATGTCGCGGCACTGATTGATATCCGGGCCTACCGAGCGGATGAGGACATGCCGCGACCACAAACTGACTCAACCGAGCCAGAGCAGTAACCCAACGGCTGCCACCACCAGCCAATAAATCAACAGGAGCACACCACATGACAGTAATTCAAATCTGCGCACTGATCGTCATCGTTATCGCGCTCGCGATCCTTTATTGGGTCGGCTACAGAGGCGGCTTAACAGATGGTCTGGCTCAGGGCTACGACGAAGGACACGCACAAGGGTTCATTGAAGGGATGGACGAGGGAGAGTCAGCGGGCTCTACCGCACTGGAGCAGATCTGCGAACGTTGTCGGATATTGGACCATCAGCCACTGGATCGCCTCACCCTGTTAGCCATTGCCGAAAAGCTCAAGCTCGCGGCCGACACCTTCCGAGCGGTGAGATCTGATAGCCAGGCAACTCAAGCACTTGCCTTACGTGACAAGGCACTGAGCATGGCTGCCCTGCTGGACCCATTCGAGTTGGGAGACGCAGCATGAACTGGATTCTAACCCATTCAGGCAAACACTTTGACCTGCTCGAACCCGACGCCGACATGATCGATCCACGGGACATCTCGCACGCACTGGCTCACCTGTGCCGCTTCAACGGTCACACCCGCGAGTTCTACAGCGTGGCCCAGCACAGCTGCATCGTCGCCGAGCTGGTGCCGGAAGAATACAAACTCGCGGCCTTACTTCATGACGCACCCGAGGCGTACCTGGGCGACATGACGCGGCCACTCAAGCAATGGATCAGCGCCTATGAGCACTTCGAGGACTGTATCTGGTGGCGCATCTGTGACCGGTTCGACATAGCACCAGAACTCCCCGCCTGCATTCACAAGGCCGACCTGATAGCGCTGGCTACGGAACGCCGCGATCTCATGCCATCCGATCCGGCTATCTGGGATTGTTTGGCCGGCATCGAGCCCATGGTTGAAACCATCCGTCCATGGCCTGCCGCAGAAGCACGCAACACCTACCACCAGCGCCTGATGGACCAACTCGCCATCGAACACCGGAGGAAAGCGGTATGAAGACCCAACAAGACAACACCATTGCCCTGCCCGCTTTGCTCCGCACTGCCAGCAGCGTCAACACGCTAGAAACAAACAGCCTCTGCTGCGAAGCAGCAGGCATTATTGCTCCGTCCAGCGCCACTGCCGAGGCACTTATACCCCACGAAAAGCTGCGCGGGGCAGCGCTCGCTAATGCAACGCTAAACGCTCAGGAACGCCCGCTCGCGCAGCCTGCCGTGGGGTATACGCAAGTTTCGACAGGTGTGGAATACCCAGCAGAGTCGAAACCAAGCCCACGTAACCGGTCGCGCGACCTGCCGCGTGAAAATGACACCACCTTCCAGCCGCAACTATCGACAGATTGCGCGGGCACTAAGCACCTGCGCTCGCGTAGATCCAAGCGCACCAGCAAAGCCGAAAGCGAAGTTTTCAAAACAACCCCGATCACCAGCGCAGTCCATACCCAGTTTGGACTCAACTTGGTAGGCGGGATTCGCGTTGATCTTTTCGCCGGCGGAGGCGGCGCGACCATGGGCCAGGAAATGGCTACCGGTATGCCGGTAGATATCGCCATCAATCACGATCCCGACGCCATCAGCATGCACAAGCGCAACCACCCGAGCGCCGAGCACTACATCACCGATGTGTATGAAGTATGCCCACACAAGGCCACCAGGGGCCGGCCGGTGCTGCACTTGCATGCCAGCCCCGAATGCACCCATCACAGCCTCGCTGCCGGCGGCCAGCCGCGCAGTACCACCAGCCGCTCGCTGTCATGGGTAGTCATCAAATGGGCTGGCCAGGTACGCCCGGAGATGATCACCATGGAGAACGTGATGCAGGTGCTCCAGTGGGGTCCGCTAATCGCCAAGCGCTGCCCAACAACAGGCCGGGTCATATGCCGCGACCTGCGTGTTGCCGATGTCGGCGAACGAGTGCCGGTGCAAGACCAGTACCTGATACCCGATCCGAAACGCAAAGGCCAAACCTGGCGCCGGTTCGAGTCGATTCTGCGTGAAATGGGCTATGACCTGCGTCACGGCAAGCTGAAAGCCAGTGACTTCGGCGCCGGCACATTGCGCGAACGTCTTTATCTGGTTGCCCGCTGCGACGGCAAGCCACTTCAATGGCCAGAGCCTACACACACGAAAGCTCCGACGAAGGGAAAAAAGCCGCAGCTCACCGCAGCAAGTAGCATTGATTGGTCTATCCCTTGCCCCAGCATCTTCCTCAACAAGGAAGATGGCCGCGCCGCAGGTGTGCGCCGCCCGCTGGTCAACAAGACCATGGAGCGTCTGCGCAAGGGCGCCAAGCGCTATGTGATCAATCACGCAAACCCGTTCATCGTTAGCGTCAACCACTCGGGCAGAGACGACTCGCGCGTTCACTCGGTCGACCTCCCTACGAAAACCATCACCGGCTCCCATGGGTTCGCGCTGGTCACCCCAACGCTTACCCCCTTCATCACCGAGCATGCCAACGGCAGTAGCCAGCGCAACATGCCCAGCGACTCGCCGTTGCGCGCCATCTGCGCAAATGTCAAAGGTGGCCACTTCGCACTGACCGTCGCCTACCTTGCTCAACACAACGGCGGCTACAACGTCACCCCCGGGCACCACCCAACCGAGCCCCTGACAGCGATCACCACAAGCGGCAGTCAGCAGAACTTGGTCACAGCCCACTTATGCACGCTGCGCAAAAACTGCGTTGGCCAACCAATGGATGGCCTGCTGCCGACCATCACTGCCGGCGCCGAGCACCACGCCCTTGTTGCGTACACCCTGGCGCCGGAACACCAGGTGGGTGCAATGCGCGTCGCGGCGTTCCTGATGGGTTATTACGGCACCGATAACATCTACGACCTGCGCGACCCAACAGCAACCATAACAACCCGGGATCGCCTGGCCCTTGTAACCGTCACCATCAAGGGC